>Ga0209367_1010321_pt1 | contig 12537 bp, 13 predicted proteins | sample WorMetLIZISLAND2_FD_187412 | JGI IMG/M metagenome (GOLD analysis project Ga0209367, IMG submission 187412) | Marine gutless worms symbiont microbial communities from Max Planck institute for Marine Microbiology, Germany - Olavius geniculatus... ... | reverse complement strand
CTTACAGATAGACTACCACTGACAGACGACAATCTCTGGCTACTGTCATCGCAATGTCGCACCTAGTCACACGGTTGCGATATGCGATGACAATGCTAGACCAAACAGGGGCCTATAGGGTCTACTAAATAAAAAGTCTTGGTAATTATTTCGAAAAGTCTTTTATGCAGTATATTCGCCAGACAGTAGGAACGGTCGGTTAAAAAGTTCTACTGTGAACCAATGCCTAGGGTTGCACAATTAAGTTGCTTCATACGCCATTATTGTCTGCATCGAGGCCAACAAAGAGTTTTTACTAGTGGCCCATTTTTGCAGTTAAGCCACTGAAAGACGTTATATAACTGAGCTCACAGAAGTCAAGTAAAATACCTCGAATTTCAACCTAAATTTATTTCATAATCACGGTCACGCAGTCGTCGTCACGATCACATCAAGCGCGCCAAACAGAAACGGGAAAAACTTATGTCAGTGCTATTTTTGGCTCCTTTCTCTGTCTGGCTGTTTACTACATATTCATGAACACACGCTACCACGCAGGTGACTTCCCCCACCCCGGCGCTCATAAATATTCAATGTCCTGCACTTGTTGTGGTTTTCATCACCCCGAGAGACTAAATTTAAATATTCTTTGGTTCAGTCAGTGCTAAAATGTAAATAAGTAAAGCTATGTCAGTTTTCTTAGCTGCTTTTTTGGAATATTGGTCAATTTCTGCTACTATTGTGGATGCACAAAAATGGTCATACTTTGCAAAATCCAAACAATCAAAACATCTTGCAACATCATCGCTTATGTTAAAGATATAAACTTTTACAATGGTATATAATGTTGTTTTTACATTAGCTTAATAGCCTTGATCTTAACAAGTATTTTAACTTTGCTTTTAATACATATATTAACTGCTTTTAACTAATTTTAACCACGTATGGCACTGAGTGACCTATTTTGTGCTGATGTGCCGTTAAGAAACTACTCACTCACTCACTCACTTGACTTGTTACGATGTACTCCAATCCTCACGTCAACAAGTTGGTCGTCGACTTGCTTTACAACGATATAACAGTACAATTTTCTAAGAGGATTCAGTTTGTAGGTCGTTATTTCAGTCATCGAAGGCCAACTGCTACGCATAGCGTGTGTGTGCTGCGGTATCGTATTTTGTTGGTCGTTCATGCAAGCATCAGATGACACATTTGCTGTAATATGATGAATTGAGTGGATTACACCGATGAGATCATACAGCTCCTGCCAATACACCCGGGTTAGTAAAACACTGACACTTGTACGTTTATGACCAATAGGGAAACGATTATCAAAAATCTCACAATGTCAACAGCAAAGCCCTGCTTGTGCACATTATTATCTACACTGATGTAGTAACCAGCAAATGCATCAAGTTCAAGGAAGGCATTGATACTACAATCACCCTTGAACATATGTTATTGTTTCTGATAGATGGCAAAAAGTTGCCCAGATGGATGTAGGCATAAATGCTAGCACATGCACAATACACAGAATAAGACGGCGGAATGACGTCTGTGCTTGATAATCTGCTAAGACATGCTTCCACTCCTTTGTGTCACGTGGCCATTGCAGTTATGTTGTGTTTGGCCCTTAAATTATTTTCGATGTGTGTCACTAACTGCTCGCAGCCTTCATCTGGACGTGGACGTCGTGGCTTTGGATTGTTGGATGCTTTGCATCTGTAGTCATTGCTCTGACAGTGTATTACTGATTTTTGCCTGGTGTAGTCAGTAATGATTCCTTAATTGTCTTGATAACCACTGCAGAGTTGACGAAGATTCCAAAATGGAATAAGTTCTGTGGGTTACAGGCAGCAGGGGCTGCATAGGCTTACAAATATGGGGGTTTTCCACACTTGCATCTCCCAATGCAGTTGGGTTCAAACTCCAATTGGTAACCTTGATTCTAACCAAATCTTTTGTGCTGAAGTGCCTGGGAAGAGTCATTTTCAATTAAAATCTTAGTGTCGCACGTGTTGTGAGCATTAGCTAGAGTTCATCGTGAAATTTTGTAAAGTAAAATGCTCTACATTGTAGGAGGTGTGGTCTTCGGAAGAGACACGTGTCTGATCTCTGCACATCGATGTGCACAGAGGTCACACGCACAAAGTTCCCAACCTTGTAGTCTTGCTCTTCATGCAATCCCCACATCTTGACTTCAGTTTTTGCCAGGTCGTCCGCCAGCAAGATGTTTCTTCTCATTCATTCGTTTGTTGTGTATTTGTTATTAATGTTAATTTATGTGTTAATTGGTAGCTAACCCCTTATTAGTTTATGTTGGGATTGATCCTATTGTAATGATAAACGCAAAAGACAGCGTGGAAATTTTGACTGTTTCTTTCAGATCACTTCCGTAATCGCATGCGCACACACCACTGTACACTGGCAGCATCCTATTTTATATGTCATACGAAGGGGCAGGCACTCAGTCGTCATCGCTGCCAATCAACTATCTGACCAATGACAACTATTGGGGGAACCGCTTTAAGCGTTTTCTATGCCACAGCTAGTTGGCGGTTCTACAGCTGAATAAAATGAGAATCTCATGAGTGGGTTTTTGTCGAGCGTGAAGCTGCTTAGTGTGGTGCATGTTATAGGCCTACTTATAATATCGGTAATATACATCAACGACAACACCATTTAATACCATAATAAAACGACATTTTAACACTTAGTATGCAGTACAATAGAACTGATGTGGTTCACACAGTGACAGTTAATGACAATTTGCTCGTTAAGAATGGCTGTTTCTCACAATGTTCTTTTAGCATAATGCAATTAGCATAATTAACGACAAGTAGTCACAAGGTAAAATTGCAGCAGCCTGCCGCGGCACTTGGATGAGCCACAGCGGCAGTACAGACGCTTGTATAAAAGCTATACTAAAGCTAAAGAGATACCTGTATATCGAGATACCGTTCAAAGCGCAGAACAGCGAGACAACGTATACTATACTTGATTAACTAGAACTCGCTCTAAACTAAGAACTAAGAAAGAACGTTTCGCAAAGAGCACCGAAACAAAAACTGGCGATGGCGCGCAAAGAAGATAAGAGAGAGCGACTCGCACGCACGCATCGCTTATATACTACGGGCTGGCGCGGTCCCACACGGACCGCGGTTAGCGAGCGATGCGGTCCGAAAGAGACCGCAGATGGGTGCCAAAACTTACGGCCAATCCGCGCGTATGGCGGCGGATTCCGGGAATACGGGCATGGGCCGGCCTACATACAAAACTAAAACTAATAATTTATGCAAAAACTGAAATAATAATTAAATTTAGAAAAACTTACAATTAACTGTAGAAAGAAATTTCCAAAAATGTCTAAACCTACTCCTAACAGCTATCCCCCCTTTAGCACAAAAAAGCTGGCGTCCTTGCCAGACAGAGTATACACCAGTTAAAAAAATCATTAAATCAATAGGCTACGAACAGTTAACATGCATAAGAGAAAGAAAAAAAAGAAACACTGTCAATACAGTCAACCACGCTGTCAATGACCAGCACATGACGGCCTACAGTTAGTCCAGCACTTTCGCCAGGTGGCGATACAGTTACATCCGGACAGTCAGTCCAGTAAGTTGATCACTGGACCATACTCAACAGCAGTTGGTTGACGGCGCCAGCAGTCGATATGGTCAATGATGAATCGCAGCATATCCTGCGGTCGGACCTCTACCAAGTGGCCGAAGCTAGCCTCCAATGCAGATAATACCAAATCCGCCGACACGTGAAGCACATCCGCTGAGAAGCAGATGGCCAACTTGACAGCATGCTACTGTCTGGGGGACATTCCCAAAGGCACAGCTGCCAGCACCCTGTCAGCAATAACATGCGGTTATGCATCAAAATCAATGAAGAACTTCTGAGCCGTTCTGTCCACAAGAACTGCGGAAGCGACAACCGGTGTCTCTAGGACAGGAGCCGGTGACTCCGAGCGTCGGTACCTGTGTCCACTATCAGCGGAGCGTCCACCGCAGCGTCGATCATCACCGGCGCGTTCGCAGTAGCTGGCTCTACGTCCGCCTGTGTGCCGCGTGAGATGAAGGGCGGCGGATTGATACCGCGACCCGCCCGCAGCTCGTTCGCTGTATGCAGTGACGGACTCATAGTTATCGTGCGAACAGCCGCGAGGTCCGGCATGCTGTCGGCCAGCCAGCTGGGCGAAGCGTCTCCAAACTCGCTGAGTCGGTGTCGTTGGTAAGCCCGCCCGACGACAGGGAGGAAGCCGAAACGTCAGAAGCCGGGTAGCCTGCTGGTAAGTACGGCACAGTCGGCGGCGGCGACAGAGGGCTGAACGGCCCAATCAATCTCAAGATAGGAACGCTCGTCGGTCGGCGTTGACGGTGGCTGATGAAACAATGGCTGCAGCACCGACGACGTTGCAGGCGGCGGCACAGCGGCCGGTACAGGTGCCGGCACATACTGCGGCACAGAAGACGGTGCAGCTGATCCCGCGGAAGACGACGGCGGCTGGTGGCGTTGTGCAGGAGGACGGCGGCGATCCTCTCCGTAAACTTCCGCCACGTGCTGTCGCTCCAGAGCAGCCCCGCCGCGGCGACTTGACTGGACCGCCCACATGCGTTCAGCTTCTGTGGGCGTCAACATCACATACTGGTCAGGGGTGCCGTAGTGCGACCCGAGCGCCAAACGGCAGTCGTGATGCGTGATGAGATGCTGCCGGAACGACTTGACTGACGGCTGGACAGAGTGAGAACCTCTCTGTCAGGACAAATGGTGGTACTGTGCTCTCCCCCCTGAGGAAAGTACAGCGCAATATACTGGTCAAAGACGTTGTAGAGTTCTGGTGAGTTTCTCAACGCTGGCGGTCCATCAGTGCCGACTCTGGACTGGTGCAGTGCCTGTTGAACCTTCTGGTAGTCGGATGCCAAATTCTTGAATAGCTTCTCAGTTTGCTCAGCAGTGTGCATCGTTGTTTGACAGAGAAATGCCCAAAAGTCGGTAAGCTTCCTTTGTCTTTTTTTGGCCTACAGACATACAAATGAAAACAAACAATCTGTAAGTCAAAAACAGTGGGTGGATCTATTCACTTAGTAGATGATACTTCTGCTGGTCAGAAGTCAAACACCATTCCCCTGTAAATTCAGAAAGACATACAGCAAACTGTATGGCAGCATAAAAGTTGATATACTGTTCCGAATGCTAAGCTGAATAGCTAACAATATCTAACTAATCAAACTATTCATTTTGGGGGCACTTTTCTTTCTTTGGCATCCCAGTCTTGCTTAATCTGTCAATCTGTGTGCAAAGGTAATTTGCTACCCATGTTCGATACAGCTCTGATCGAGGCTTACTGTTAAGCTAAGGTCCTGCACAGTAGACAATGTTGGCTGTGACAGTGTTACATGTTTTTGAGTAAACTGGTGCAAGTGTCAGAACTCACCCCTACTATTATCAGGTGCAGGGTGTACTTCTGTGTACTGGCAGACAATTTTGTGACTTTGTTGTGTGGACTTACTGTGATATGAAATGCATAGCAGTCAGTCGCGATGATGATTTTATCACTGATATGATATTGAAGGTAACAGAATTCTTTGATTCATCCGGCATTTATGAACAAGTTCTTTTATCGTAATGCCTCAGTTTAGATTTCATAACTGTGGTCCATAGACTGCAGCAGGCTGTTAGTATTACAGTACTTAACAGTATTAAAGTTTAAAGGAATCCATTATTATTACGATTATTTAAAAAAAATTTTTATACCCCTGGTACTAAAGGTTATGATTATTATTCATTTCTGTGCTGGTTTATGGTTTACATTTCTTCAGATATTTCGCTGCATTCATTTGCAGTGCACTATGTCATGACCAACTAGTCAACTTCTGTTAAAATTTGCCATTCTACTCGATTATACATTGTAGCAGACTGCTGTCAGTGCTAAGGGGGGTCGGTGCTATTAGAACTGCCAATTGCTGTAAATAGTTTTTGCTCATTTGATGTTGCATAGTTTTCGGTTTCCTGGTCCTCGGTAGACCATTGACATTGCTCATGTTCCTTGTAACAAGGCACTAGTCAGTGCAGAACTGCAGTGGATGTCGTATTGTGAATTCAATGCATGGTCATTACTAAATAAAGGTGCTAATAGAAGTGCTGATTAATAACTGGTGCTTGATCTTTGTCAGTTTTATGCTACAGCCTAAAAAATGATGAAAACATAACCGCTCCTTCCAGGCTATATTAACGATTGCAGTATTTCACAGCACACACATAGATGCAACCAACAAGCTAACCTATCACCTTAACCCTTAACCTTAAATGTTGTGAAACAATACACTGACGGAAGTTAATGAACATGAAACAAACAAACAGAATATCAGATGACAAAACAGATTCTGTGTGATTTAGTGGATGAGTCAGAATTTTGTATGTTTTTGCAAGGCCATGACACGCTCAACGTGGACTCTCTTGCTCGCAATTTTGCTATCCCTAGTTACTGTTTTGTGGCCAAAACTATTTCGTTTTTGGAAAAAAGTAGGTATATTAACAGTAACGTCATGTGGAGCAAACAGATTTTGTACATCAAACCCCTTGTCAGCTGTGATTGAGTCCCCGGGGTCAGTAATTGCTCGTAGATTTGGTTGTTCGACAATCTGCCTATCACTTGCTGACCCACCATATGCGCCAGACACAAAGCTGACCAAGCCACCAGGGGTAACACCAACTAGTGCTTTGGCAATGTTTCTGTTTTTGCAGTTGGATAAAGTGATTTGCTGAGCAGCAGGGATCTTCGGTACTTATGGGAATTTCTGTACCATCCACTACGACTCGAGTGGTAGGAAACTTCACGAAAATCCACATGTGCAAAAAAATCCACCACTTTTCGAGTCGGCCATAAATTTATTTTGTGTCATTGCAAACTCAGGAATCAAACCCGTGTTACTAATGCAATGTACACCTTGGCTTCAGAAATGTTGAATAAGCGACTGAGCTCAAAAAGTTAACTTTGCAGGTACGTAGCTTAATCAGTGTGAGAAACAACTGATTGGGTACAGTCAATGTTGGCTTCTTATCATACTCATAGTTAAGCTGATATGCAGATGGTCCTAAGGAAGCCAGGACTGTTTGAAACATGGCATGATTATCTAGACCAGTGTAGAATTGCAGGCCTTTATCGTTGGCTAAAAAGTTGTCTATCAGTGTGCATCCGGTCGTTGGTCGCAGCGTTAGTTCGTCACTGGGCCGCTACGACTCAGTGCTCATCAACTGTCTTTGAATTGGTCATACAAGACTTGCAAATTCTTATCTTCTAAAGGGAGAGAGTCAGCCAGTATGTGAAGCTTGCCATTCTCCGCTCACAGTCAAGCACATTTTGGTAGACTGCACTCGTTACAGTGCAGCACGTCAGAGATATTTTGGAGTGGCCACACTCAAGGACGTTTTTGAAAATGATGAAGTTTATTCGCCATGACAGGCAGTAAAAACAAACAGAAAAGCCATGCAAGACAATGTAACAATAGTGAGTCCAGATATACGACAGTAAAAAATAGAAAAAAACTAACTACTAGGCCTAGTTAAAAACTAGAAACTTTTACTGCACAGCTAAAATGTTCAAATATTTTGTGACGGATGTTCTGTTCAGTACAAATGTCAATCATAACATTGAAGTCATAACACATTGATACAAATTCTACAGACTGACTGTACGACACAAAACACTGTTTAAAAACTGCATTATCAAATCTATGTAAAAGCCTATGTAAAAACAAAAATTTCTTCAAGAAATATATATGCCTAAAATCCAATCTTTTACACAAAAAACTGTATTTCCTTCACAGAATCCCACACATGCATTCCAAAAACTTCTATAAGGATTGTTCCAACATGCACTCAGCTTACTGGCTTTTTTACTATCATAATATATACATTCACAACCATAGCTAATTAAAGGTAAACAGAACGTCTCCATTAGAAATAATTTTGACATTTCAGAAGCATATTTACTACGGCTATATATTTTATTTGTAGCAGTGTTGTAAATTGTAGTGTACTGGATGAACACTTACACATTTACTTTTGACCTGTAATTACTGCACAAATCTGACACAAACTATTTCACTACCAAAACTTGCCATTAACCTCCTAATATCTAAGCACAACGACTGTGCGCTCTCACCCTTTTTTCGCTTTCTGGCGTACAACTGGGCACGATAGCGCTCCTGTTGCGACAAGTCGCCGAAACGGTTGCGTTTCCCTCAATTTGCCACAGTATTTGCGTCGCTGGGCCTTCCAATGCGGCTTTCAAATGGCAGATTCTCTCACGATCTGTCCAGTTGTAGTAATCTGAGCAATTTTGCAGTTTTGCCCAGAAGCTTTCTAAGCTCATTTTGCCATCAAAAGCAGGCAATTTGATTGTGGGATGAACTTTACGATCCCCGTCTGATTTTGGGGGCACGGCTGAGGGCGTTGACACCGCTGGGGCAGCCTCAGGATCCCCCTGGGAAACTCCCAGCTGCCTGAGAGTAACAAATTCGCCCGCTAAACCATTCGACACCCTAGCAGGAGTTTCAGGTAGTTTACGAGTTCGCCTCGGCGTTTCAAGGCCGGCCGAAAAGCCACAGGTTTTACCCATGCTAACGGAAGGCCTACTGACAAAATCATCACTTGCATGGTCGCCTACAGGCAAGCTATGACTACCCATACCTGACCGTGCAAGAGGTTTAGAAGCAGAAAGAGCTTCAATCTGCTGCTCAACAGCTCGTATTTGACGCTGCAGATCGTCTGGTGAGCCAGTATATCGCCCCGGAGGCGAAATATCAGTCGCCAATGGCACATGGTCAGCGCCGGTAACAGACAAAGATGGCGGCCCATCCACGCCCGATATACCGCTGATGTATCGCGGCCCTTCCCGCGACATTGTATATGTAATTGAGCCTTTTTACCAAACCAGTTCACTCCTTGCAGCTGCTCGACACTTGTTGGAAATTGTAGTCTACCTACATTCCAAAGAAAACTTACACATTTCTTTTGGCCTATTATTGCGCAACAAATCTGACAAAACTTCATCAACTAGACATTAACCTTATTATAATAATTATCATAAACTTGGTCACGTGACTCAGCTCAGCCAATTGCTGTCGATGGTCACTCCCACGTGACTAAGGCATGCACCGTCATGGCCCTAAAGCCCTATTTACAACCATGACAATAAAGTTGGTTTTGATACTACAGAAAATTCCCAACAGCAGTATAAAATTTACGAACTGAACAGCCAATATCAGATTCTAACTTGTGTCCAGCAGTAAAAAACATTCCTAAATATTTCAAATTTCTGGTTCAAGATATATTATTATGTCCTATGCATAAACAGTCAATTGCCACATAAAAAGTTTTACCAACCGCAAACAAAGCTGACTTTTTGCCATTAAACACCACATCTAATTCCAAACCAGTATCATAGCAAATATCAAGCGTCTTTTGCAGTTTAACAACTGAACTCGACAATAGAATAACATCGTCAGTGTACACAATGCAACCAACATATTTATCATATAACTCACACCCTAGCGCAGCTTTTTCTAATGAGTCTACAATAACACTGAAGTAAACATTAAAAAGAACTGGTGATAACACACTACCCTGTCTAACTCCACTCTTGACATTACAGGGAGAAGAATAGCAATTATCCCATCTTACCATCATTACCACATTAGCCTAATAACATGACATGGTACACCTGTATCACACATCCTATTAAACAGTTTAATATGGTTTACTCTATCAAAGGCTTTTTTTTGCATCCAGAGATGCCATAAAAACAGTACTACCACGAGCAGTAAAGTAACATTAAAAAGTAACATAAGAATTTGTAAACTTGACCTTAAAAGCCCATTGATGATGTATGAAGACCAAATTCTTTACAAAACGTCAAATTTGATTATTATTGACAGCATGTTTACAAACAACCGTGGGAATATAATTACATAAGAAAGAGAAAGAAAGAAGTGCGAGCCACGCACGTCTGTATTCAAGCGAATCTTAGCAGCAACTGACAGCTAGCTGCTGCATTGCATCGGCAGCTGTTGTCTAGCAACCTTTAACCTTCTAGTTTACTTTAACCCATACACGTAATACAAAAACAGCATGCGAACATCCCAAGTTTCTTTTAAAGCCAATTGTAGGTCATATGAAGTCACATATGATTCATATTTATGTAGCATACAGTATTCGAACAACTTTGATGTAACTGGAGACAGTGTAATGCCTCTATAATTGTTTACATCCGTGATATCCTCAATATTGTCTTTAATAATGGGTACAATAATTCCGATGCCAAAACTATCAGGAACAAATCCATGTACAGACATAATGTTAAACATTAAGTTTGAGATGTACAATTAAAGCCGGGTGACTATGTATCAAGTGTTCCTTGATGATATTATCCACTCCTGCAGCCTTCCCATTTTTCAAACATGACAAAGCTTTCTCAATATCAGACACACTAAACATATTATTAGTACTACTATCAGACATCTCAGATTCTGTGTGTAAACGTATACATAACTCATCAAAACTACTTTTGTCACAGTACGAGTCAAAACAACTGTCCGAGAATGACTGTTTAAATGATTCAGCAATACTTTTAGCCTGAGTGAGGCCATTTATATGCAAAGGAGCTGTACTTTTTTGTAAAACCGCTGCTTCCACTTTTTGCAAAACTTATTCATATCCTTCTGTAGGTAACAGTATGATAAGTCATCATCAAGGTCCCACTCAAAGCTCAGTGTGGCATTTTTTATGGCTGCTTTATATTTGTATTTAGCATGGAATCTAATTTTATTCAGCCATCCTTGTGTAGGTTTCCCAGCAGCAGACCATGCTTTACATACTTGAATTGAGTCCTCTCTCAGTTGCTGCAGTTCAGCCGTCCAATATGGTTTACTACTGTTACAACGAATCATGGGAACAGTTTCTGTGGTAGCCGAATTTAAAACGAGTAATAAATCATTATAGAAGTGATTAATATCTGCTTTATGACTACATGCATCACCTTCACATTTGCATTGCAATAAATTATATGGCACAAAAAGGTTTTGCAATAACTGTCCAGTGAGACTGTAATACACGCCAAGATCACCTTTATCCCAGCGTAACACATTACACTTAGTGTTAATGTTGCATCTCGAAACACCATCGCTTATGTTCAAGATATCAACTTTCACAATCGTATATAATGTTGTTTTTACATTAGCTTAATAGCCTTGATCTTAACAAGTATTTCAACTTTGCTTTTAATACATATATTAACTGCTTTTAATTAATTTTAACCACGTATGGCACTGAATGCCCTACTTATGCCCTATTTTGTGCTGATGTGCCGTTAAGAAACTACTCACTTGCTCACATTTATGGCAAGTCGTTTTTAGAAGTTATAGAAGCCGAAGAATGTCGTTAACTCCCCAACAAGTCTTTCTATGTGTTTTTGGCACATTGAAATCATGAAAGCTGAGGTGGCAAAAGCTCACAAGATGCTAAGCCAAGACCATTATATATGTTTGCACTTTGACTTTTTTGTGTGCTGCTTCCGGTGCAGCTGCCTGTCCAGCAAAATAGACTTTCGCTGCCGCCACGAGAATACTGTCATCTTTGTCGCTGCGTTTGTTCCTCAGCTTGCTCATCTTCCTCTGTTTCATGTTCAGCTTTCTCGCCATTCTCAGCCTCACACAGTTTCTGTGCTTCATTCTTTTGGTCTTCTGCAGCTTCGGCTGCCATGGCTGCTGTTGCTGCCCACACTATGTGTACATTGCCCCCTTCGTGTGCTGCTTCCGGTGCAGCTGCCTGGCCAGCAAAATAGGCTGCCGCTGATGGGAAAGATCTCTTTTTATAGAACGTATTTTTAATTTATGAATAACATACAACAAACTCAGCGATATATTTATATGAATTGTTTACCACAATGATCATTTCATCCGTTGTGTTAATACTGTTGACTCCTCAATACGTTCCAATTCTCAGATTCCGAATCGCCACATGTTGGTCAACTTCGACTTGTACATTCTCTGCAAAATCAGCCCAGAAATTGACGTTAGTTTCGCAATTTGTGTCTGCCAACGTGATGTCACGTCTACACCATGACTCAGTGGAGATCACATCCGATATCTGCATAACTACAGCAGTAGATAGTGGGGGGCCATACCACACTTTTGGCCACGAGACGAGGCCTTTTACATATTTTATTGGTGGCATGCGCACTGCCCAGCTCTAGCTACTTATTTACTTATTTATTGTTAGGCATCCATGTTCTCGAGTTTAATATTCTGCGAGCGCCATACGGTGTAAATATTCAGTCCAGTTTCTACAGTGTCAACAACAATAGTCCGTCAATCAGCGCGCTATAAAATAGGGCGGTTAAACATATTTCAGCAAGGAAGACCATTTTGCTACACATGCCGGCAACATCCTACTTCAAAAGTAACTAAGACCGTAATTTGTGCACACGTTTTCAACAACACGCACCAGCCCTCTCCTGTCTTGCTTACCACACTATGCAGCACCATG
>Ga0209367_1010320_pt1 | contig 12538 bp, 3 predicted proteins | sample WorMetLIZISLAND2_FD_187412 | JGI IMG/M metagenome (GOLD analysis project Ga0209367, IMG submission 187412) | Marine gutless worms symbiont microbial communities from Max Planck institute for Marine Microbiology, Germany - Olavius geniculatus... ... | reverse complement strand
GAATATAATGTAGTCTAGTATTGTATATGGCGGTGAGGATCAAATGTGGCTGTCTTACTCCTGGCACAGCACACACCACAGCACCTATAGGCTGAGAGGCAATGGACAGAGAGAGCAAAACAATGCAAACAGATTACATTACTCATTAGATTAACACAATATCTAGCCCCGACAGTGCGGCAGCACGTGGCGGGAGGCTGATTATCCGACGGGTATCAGAATTGGTATTGGGTATTGGTATCGGTATGACCCAATACTATCGGGTATTGGGTAGCTTCTCTGGTATCGTTCTAACCCTATAAATAAATACATAAATGACATAAATACTATTAGTACTATACTAATACTGCCCTAGACATGAAGTTAACAACAGACAATATCGTACCTTGTCACCGCTTGAGTAGAAAAAGAAACGCAGTTTCACAATGTTCTGATGATCGAGTTTCCGCATAATCTGCAGCTCTCGATTCTATTAACAAACACATAGCAACAAAGCTCTAGTTACTAACTGTTAATGTAGCACTACCTGGCCATTAAACTACAATGAGATATGTATCCATAAATATTACCACGCAAAAAAAACATCCATCACCATGTGTACAAAGCGTAACATATTGAGGCGACAAAAGAATCAATCATTTTAAGCTGCACTCTGTGGAATAAGCTTTCTTCTATCACATCCAAAATATTACATCTTGTCAGCAACTAATATTATCGTGAGTGACTTTAAACAGCTCATTAAGTAATTTACTAGCCATGTTCATTGTATTATTAGCTCATCACTGTCACTGTCAGTTGGCTCAATAATAACTTCAACCAAGAGATGCATTACACTGGAAAACCAAGTTGTAAAACCAGCATTGTGTTTAATGGGTTTGGGGCTTTTGGGTTAAACCAAAGTTTTTAAAAAGCCAAATATGACGGGTTTTGATTAATTTATTAGAAAAAGCATTCTGGCAAGTGTTAGCTAGGTCTGTTATAAATACCAAATTTGCAATCGTTGGTGGCTTACTTTAAATCTCTTGTCCTGCAGAACTTTCTTGATAGCTACCAACTCCCCGGTGTCACAGAGCTTTGCCTGGTAGACAACACCGAACGAGCCATTCCCTATAACTTTTGTGTCAGTGTACGACACTTCCTGAGGCCTATCTGGACCATGGCCAGGAGTTGCAACAACCGTCGTTGCCTTGCTGCTGTCTTTGCCTGCAAAACAGTCACAACAAAAATTCATTTTTACATTTCTAGACAAGCATCTACAAGGTGCTCAGAAAAACTTCAGCTGCATAAGCAAATTCACTTATTTGCTGAAAAATTTATACCGGACTACAAAATAACTCTGCAATAGATATTAACTGGGCCTCATCACTTATTTATTTACACAAAAAGCATGTATGCTGTGAATAAATTTAGCAATTTAGTGATTGATTTCCCCGAAACAGTTCCAAGATTGTACAAGAATGAGTGTTAACCTTCTGCCAATGTCTACCACATTTATTAAATTCCAGATGGTTTGAACTGTTTAACCTTATGCTGAAAATCTATCAGAAGACAAATGCTGACATTTCGATTACCAGTAAAAATCTGCTCTTATCTGAAAGATGAATCCCTGGTTATTTTCATTTAAAATTCTTAGCGACTAGAATTTGTGTGTGGCAGAAGATGGTGTCGATAAAGCCTTCACTGACAATGCTACTGAGTATGCAGTGAGTGTTGAGCAGCTCTGCACACAAGCACTGTCTTAAACTGCAACGAGTGTCAGGGTAAAGGGTTTACTGTGTCGGTGACGACTTTATTAACATCTGTAAAAAGACGTACATGCGCTGTTACCCTTGACCGCAGCAACTGCCGCTTGGTTGGATTTCGACATTTCGGCAGTTTTAGTGCGACCGCTCATCACAACGCCCGTCGCACTGCCAGTTCTGCCGTTCCAGTTAACAGCTACCGACGTCGACGATGTCGTAGTAATCAAACTGCACCAAAATATGATTGGTGAATGACCGAACTTTGCAATTAGTTATAAGCGACCTTCTGCCGACAAAGTCGTAAAATCAAACATAGTAGCGACTGTCAGTTGTTGAAGCCATGACAGATTCCAAAAAGATCAAAGTTCCACGGTCACGGTAAACAAACACGGAAACTGGCAAATACACGAAATTTAACTAGCTTCAAGTGGAAAGGAATGCACTTTTGAAACGATGCGTCTGAATCGATAAAAATCTTTTAACTCATTATTTCAACAATTTAACCTAACTATCGTCACTAACAACATCACATCTCGCATATTCTCGTCCGTGATCTCGCAAGACGACGTCATTCATTCATTACGTTTTCAGTAAGTAAAAAATTATCATTGTCATGGTTTGTCGTTTTCTTCGTATATTTTCGTTATTTTGGTAATGCAGTAATAAAAATATAAGCATCTGGCGTAAAATATCGCGATATATCAAAGATATGGCGATCGAAAAATTCGATATTTTTTCGATGATACGATATACGATAGGGCTGATGAGCGGACTGATTTTCCGCTCCGCGCCCAAGCCTCAGCGACTTTCCGATCCGCGCTTGCGCTCCGTTTCGGAAAAGTTAACTAAAACTAACTTTTAAAAGTTATGCCATCACTTTAAATTGGGCCTAACGAATAAAGTTGTTAAAACACAGCTTAACTAAAAAACTTAGTCACTATATAAATAAAAACTTTCACTTAAAGAATTATAGCTAAAGTCGGAAAACACGTTTATACGTCGTGGTCCATAAAAACGGTGCTTTATTTTTGTTCATATCTTCGCGAATTATTGACAGATAATTAAAAAAATTTTACTGTCATTACGTGAAGTGTTCTTTTTCATTTACTTTAATGTTTGTTATTCATCATTACTATATATTTGTTTATTATAAAGTTGACAAACGCAACTTTAACACAAGATACTTAATATCTTTAGAGTATATGCAAACAAAAAACCTCCCATGGCTGAAAAGTAAAAACGACTCAGTTAATTTTTTTATGTACCGTATGCAGATTTAAACAGGTAATAAACGTGCACAATTTGGCGTTAAAATTTTATGCGCTTGCCCAGTAGATGGCAAACAACTTTAGGGGATTACTTTTTTGCCTCACCCTGTAGACTTTAGACTTGCAGCAGCACCTGCTTGCTTACGTATTGTTTACAATATACCGGAAGTAGTTTTTAACCGCCGTTAATGTAAACTAAACAAATAGATAAGCAAAGCAGATTTGTAAGGTTCAGATCGAAATAAAAGTTGCCAAGCGTAAGAAGATGAGTACTGTTGCTGCGGAACGTTTATCGTACCGATCACCGCTTTCTGCACGATATGCAAGCCCAGAGATGTCTTTTATTTTCAGCGAACAGAAGAAGTTTTCGACGTGGCGACAGTTGTGGCTCTATCTGGCGAAAGCTGAAAAGGTCGGGACGATCATGTGTATGCTTAGCCGACGGTGACAGCGGACAGTTCAATAGCAATAGCAATGAACTTCTGAATAGTATGAAAGTAAGGCTGTGTGCCATGGCTAGTGTATGCCATATTGGATTTATCATAATTCCCGTAATGCGTCGGTTAGAGGTGTTCCGGTACCGTTTAAATGCATGATGGGCAATGATGTTAATTATGATAGGGCGATTACCGTTGCGATCGCCATATCATAATTTCCAACATGCATCTGAAACCACGCACATATACATTAAAATAATCTGTAACGGAACCGGAACACCTGCGCTGACCAATGAATTATGGGAATTGTGATAAACTGAATACCAGCAGTAGTGAAGCAGTTATCGGACGGTGCAAATGCAAGTTGAAGTGACCGTACATTGTATTCTCATGTTTTAAATACATCCCATGTGATCCGTCATTTTTAGTCACTCTGAGGTGCATTTCGCACTTTTTATTTCTCTGAGAATCTCTGATATTCTCTGAGAATATCTGAGATGCTGTGTAGAATTCGCGTTTCGCACCTGCCTTTTTTCTGAGATTCTCAGAGAATGTCTGAAAATCTCAGAGAAATAAAAAGTGCGAAACGCGCCTCTGGTCTCGTGCTGGCCTACTGCTGCTGCTGCTGCTGATAATGATTGGTACGTGTGTGTATGAATGCAGGAGCTAGGTCTGGAAGTCACCGCTGATCAGATCGCAGAGCTCGAGTCTCACGTCGATGATGTGGACTTTGAGCTGGCAGCTGCCGAGGAGAAGAAATGTCGTCACGATGTGATGGCTCACGTCAAAGCTTACGCTGTGCTCTGTCCACGTGCGGCAGCCATTATTCATCTCGGTGCTACGTCGGCTTACGTCACCGACAACACCGTGAGCACCATCATCACTTCTATGCAGTTGTGCATCTTCATTTGCTTACGTTGAATGGTAGAACAGTTGAAAACACTTTTTAAAAAAAATATTTTTATTGCCTCTAGTGATGTCTAGATGTGCAAGCTTTAGTTTCTGATTGATTATTATTTGTTTTTTGCTTTTAGTGCTATTCTGTTTTGTTGTGAATATGGAGTCCTTTAAGTCACTCTTCAATGTGTGTGCATGCTACTGGAATATTGCTGGCATGTCAAACTGAGGTCATTTGCTTAATGCATTGTACGTAAGATGTTTTTATTTCTGTCTTTTCTCAGAATGTGTAAACAGGGTTCCCACTCGTCCTGAAAAGTCCTGAAATTGGATATGGGTGCTGAAAAAGTCATGAAAAAGTCCTGATTTTTGCTAGTGTTATCCTGAAAAACCAAGATACTGAATCCGTAATTTTTTAGTCTGTCAGGTAATACTTCACATATCAAGTTTTCTCACTAGAATAACTCAGGTGCTTGTAGTTTAGCTAAGTGAGTCAGTGGGTTTTTCTTGTTTTTTTGTGATGATGAAAAAGTCCCGAATTTTGATTCTGTCATTTGAGTAGGAACCCTGTGTAAAGTTTTATTATCAAATGTAAAAACTTTGTGTGCTCATATTTTTTTGTGATTGCAGTACTTTATGGCATGTGACAGTTTGCTGAAAGGAAGAAAAAGTTTTGATTTAGTATGGTTTGGAGAACATTTTGATATGTTTTTTGTTGTTTTGTTAATTATAGGATCTGATAATAATTCGAGATGCATTTAACATCTTGCTGCCAAAAGTAAGTCCTCACATTTCTACGTGCATTTCTGAATTATCTGTGTGATCACACATTCGTGACTTGGACATAATGACATTATCTGTTGCTTCAGTGCATGCTAAAAGGGTAGAAAAAAATGGAAAAAAAATGATTTAGAAAACACTCTGTGGTGAGACATTGACAATTTTTGACATAGCATTTTCTTGTTAACAAAAAATGTAAAACGAAAACTAGAGCTGTCAAATTGATGTGTTAATTTAATGCGTTAATAAATTACCGTGTGTTAAGAAAATTAACGAGCGTTAAAAAAATTAACATGCATACGTAAATTTACTAAATTCTGTGAAACAGGAGGTTTGATATTCTGTTAAACCGCAATTATTTGACGATTGAACGATTTTAAATAATTAAACTGTTGTTGCCGTTCCATCACTACTGTAAATAATAATATTCAGATGACATGCTAATAGATTTTTAATTTTAGAAATGTAAGAAATTTTGTCGGTTGTGCAAGTTTGTGACAGGCATTACAGTCTGCAACACAGGCACGATTTCGTGGGCTTCATTCCAGTCACTCTCTCGATGTAGTTCACGTATAATATCGGCAATATTAATTATGCATTATTAACCTGTTAACACATGCATTGAAAAAATTAACGCAGTGTGTTAATGCATTAAAAATTAATGCTTTGACAGCTGTAATAAGAACTAAAACTACAAATAATGAAAAATAATCAAGTTCATTGACAATTACTGAAACTAAGACAAAAATGATGAGTGTCATATGATAACATCAGTGCTATATTTTGCATTATGCTTCTTGTGAAGTAAATAAATAAACATAAAGTCGTAAACGAAAATGAATTCACACTTTAAGACTAATCTAAAAACTAAGATATAAGTGGAAAATAAAAAAATAGGGCTGCAAGAATTAATTGATTAATGATTGAAAAGTTAATTGAGTTATTTTTTTAACTCATTAAAACTTAACTGAAATTTAGACTTTTTAGTAGTTTAAAATGTTTGTAATCTTTATTTTGCATAAGAAATGTTATCGAGATTTGGACTTATTTAGTGTTATAAGTTTGGTAGCATTGTTGCGAAAAAGTAATGAAAGCTAAAGCTATAAGGTTCATCTGTAACTAATGGCATATGCCAGCAGTTGCTGAGAGTTAGCTGTGCTCTGCAGCTTGCTCGGTGCATCCATCGCTTGTCTTTGTTTGCTGAGAAATACAAGGATCAACCTTGCCTTGGATTCACACATTTGCAGTACGTATTTTTTATTTTTGCTATTTGTGTTTTCGTTCTGTTTTTGTTCTTTTCATCTTTATGTGATGTTGATGCATTGCAGTTGTATGGCTCAAATTATGTTGAGCTTGAATAGCATTGCTGGGTAGATTACTTTTTAAATGTAATTTGTTACAATTGCATGTTATTGGTCTAGCTATATTTTACAACTATTACAAAACAATTGTTTTTCAAAGGTCACAAAATTATTACTTTGTCTTTACTTTTGCCAAATATTGCTGCTTTTTGTTAAGTTGTCTGTTTAGGCTTGCTCAGCTGACCGCTCTGCGTGAGAGTGTAAGGGAGTGGGTAAGCAAGCAGGTTTCTACATGTGTGACAAAACTTTGATTGTGACAAAAACAGGGTGGAGCTGTAAACAGTGCAGCTGTCAGTCAACGCTGGTTTGGCCTGTGTTTTTATTGCAAGGCTTTGTCTCACATGTAGGTACCCTATACCCTATAGAATGTAGACACCCTGATACTTAGCTGACCAATGGGTCATATTAAAAATTGCAGAATTTTTCAGCTGTGAGCTGTTGTTTTCATGTGTTTTGTATATACACCGTGTCCCAAAATTAGCGGCACCCCTGTTTCAAACACGCCTAATTCAGTTTGTAGTTCATGGATTTCAACAAAATATAGCACACTGCACTGTCTTAACATTGCTTACTGTCACACCTATTATGACTTACACACCTTAAGTGTACCGTGTGTGCTCAGTGTAACGTCATTATGACGTCAGAGTTTGTTTACATTAAGGTATGTTCAGTTCATTGTTATTGACAAAGGGAGCTAGCAGCAGCGTACCTGCTTTAGACTAACAGCTTATGTTGAGGCCAAAGGTGGTCGTTTTAAGCTGTAAAGACAAGTTCAGAATGATTGTCTCAGTGACTATTTCAAATTTTGTAAAAAAAAATCTATCAGGTATTAACGATTTTTATGCGCGAGAGCTAGCATAGATATAGCGCGTGTTAGCTACGGTAATTCTGTCTGTCCGTCCATCATGACCCGGTACAAATCCAAGACCAGGTGAGATAGAGATTTCAAGTTTTCACCATACGATAGCCTATTGTCTCTAGTATTTCGTGACAAAATTTCATCCCGCTGGGTAAAGAGGATCCCCTTGAATGAGAGGGTGAAAGAGGGGCACTGCCCCTTAAAAAAGCATTATTTTACCGCTATAGGCTCGTCTAACGTGAAAATGGTTGCAGATAGGCACAGGCATGCTGCTTATCATAACAAGCACTGGCATCGAGCTTTTTAGAAATGTCAACGTCGATGACCTTGAACCTCCAAAATAGCAGGTTTTAGTGAATTTTTCACAATTTCGGGCTGTGGCACACATTTCAAGAGTGAATTGCGCCAGAATGGCTGGAGATAGACCAAAATAACCTGCACATGAGATTTTCAGCATTGAATGTAGATTTTAGCAGTCCAAGTCCTAACTCTTTACGTTCAAGGAGGGTTGCGCAAGCGGGTATCAACGAGGGGTACCCTTTTAAAAAGTGGTTATTTATCGATTGTTAGCTTGTCTAGCGTGAAAATAGTTGCAGATATGCACAAGCGTGCTGCTTATCGTAACAAGCACTAGCGACGAGCTTCTTAGAAATGTCAACATCGATGACCTTAAATGACCTTGAACCCTAAAAATATTGGTTTTTAGTGATTTTTTGGTGATTTTTGGCTGCAAAAGAGTGAATTGCGACGAAATGGATAGAGATAGATCAAGATTACTTGCAAACAGGAACTGCTATAGGCTCTCACACGTCTCATGAGCATTAGGTCAGATTTATTGTACACTAATTTATCTGTAGTGGTGCCGCTAATTTTGGGACACAGTGTATGTTAGTCTGTTGAACTATTATGTGCAATGTTTTCTGCTAATACTGCTAGGCCGGCTCAGCTGACGACCGTGGGTAAGAGAGCATGTATCTGGATACAAGACTTGCTGATGGATCTGAGGAACTTGAAGCGAGCAAGGAACGACCTCCGGTTTCGTGGTGTGAAGGGTACAACAGGCACACAAGCTTCATTCCTTGAACTCTTTGACGGCAGCCATGACAAGGTCTGACACACAAGCTACTAGAGTTGTGAGCTATGAATTATGAAACATGTTTATTACATGTTGAAACTTGCAGCTCGATTAATGAAGTAAAGTGAATTAAACTTGGTGGCATGAAGGTAGGATGTCGGAGTTACGATCGAGTGGTCATGTGTTCGCTATCAGGTAATTACTGCTTGGATTTAACTGTTAGCAGGTAAAACATCCAGGGGCCAAATTTTCGAAACTTCTTAGGAAGATCTTTGGAAGATTTCTTTTCCAAAGAAAGTATGCCGATTTTCGAAACTTCTTTGGAAAATGTCTTTGGAAGAATTTGAGATCTTCCAAAGAAGATTTTGAGAAAGGGTGAAACTTCTTAGGAAAAATTTATGCATATATATAGGAAAGCAGTAACTTTATCCTATGCAGAGAAAGCTATGTAATACAGCGAAATTTGCAACAAAGTACACAATGTTGACACTTAGCTTAGACATCATATGTGACGTCATAGGTTATTTGCGTAATGCTGCGGTAAAATCAGCAACGAGTAAGTAAAGGAAATTGACGTTTGGTCAATTTAAAAAAACAAAGCAGTGTGTAAAATGCGTTTCTCGTGGACTTGCTAAGATAAGAAGTTTTCCTAAGAAGTTTTGATTACGTCATATGGTCGGTATAAGCGTATCTGATTGGTTGAACTAGTTTAGGAAGATAAGAAAAGAAGAAGTTCTTTGGAAACGCAAAGACAGCCATCGAAAATTCGGATAAGAAAACTTCTTTGGAATTTCTAAATCATCTGTCATAGGAAAATCTTTGGAAAATGTCTTAGTGAAGTTTCAAAAATTTGGCCCCAGGTATATAACCAACGCCAAGGTCAACTTAGCCTTTCATCTTTCCGGGGTAAATAAATCGAGTACTGGCCTGTGTAGCTGGGGCTAAATCAGGGCATTTTTACCTGTGTCGGGTGACGTGTAACACTGTGCGATCTCATATGGCGGGTGAGGTGATGCTCTTTATCGCGTTTCTTGTAAAACGGTATACCCCGCCTTTAACCTTTAAACAATGCAGTGAAGAAGATTCAATTCGCACAAACGGATGCGTTGTAAATAGAGAGAGAAAGATTACATTCTGTGTCATGTGATGTGCAAGACAACTGTTGAGATATTTCAGTTTCTCATAAAAATCGTCGGCTGATCTTGACAGTCAGCCAAAGTTACAAGTCCGAGTGACAGTCATGTGCTTTTAGTCAATTGTGACAGCGCAAAATGTGTGACTAAATAGTTTATGCGTATAGTGGTTGTGTTATGTGTTAGAGATGGATCGTTATCACGTTTTTAAAAAATTTGGATACTTTATTGTTAATAATTATGTTTTTGTCGTAGGTGGAAGAGTTGGATCAACTTGTCACTGAAATGGCTGGATTCAAAAAGTAAGTAACACAAAACTCTGCATTGTTATTCAGCTTTTTCATTAAATTCAGGGGCACTTATTATATTATATTATAGCTGTATACCGGTAGGTCTTCATGTCCATTGTCAACCATCATATAGAGAATTATGTCACGAAAATATTTGAATGTCCATTGGTTGGATTACCTGTGAGAAAAGCTGAAGCCTGGTCCATATTTTGTCCAGTGTCGGCGGTTGTTCTGAACTTACAATAGCAATGTGAAGATTACATATGAGTGACAAAGTGTAATACTTTTTTGTGAAGCAGTTTGGGACAAATCTTGACCACTACAAGTAGCATTGCTAAGCGGAAGATGATAGCCTGATGTGGATATGTATTATTCCCCTGAATGTCTTATCCAACAAAGTGAAAGACACATCAAGACAGTTCAGTGAAGACAATGCCAAAAACAATTAGCCGTCAATAACTCTTTGTACTATTATAGCTCTATACCGGTAGGTCTTCATGTCCATGAACAAAGATGGCAAATTGACATCATTTGATGGCAGTGCCAGTCTAGCTCAATGATGGTTTGATACCACCGGAGAAAACAGCAGCAAACAATGCAGATGCATGTGAAATGGACATACAAGTTATGTGCTCTGCAAATCACAGTTCTTGTTCAGATAATAATAATAATAATAAGTGAACATTTATATAGTGCACTATCATTTCGAAGAAATCGCTAGTGCACTGAATGCGTTATCAGTACATCTGAAACAAAAATGATTTAAGAAAACGTTTAAAAGAGTCCAGATTAAGTGTGTGATCATTCAGGTATGTTGGGAGACTGTTCCATGCTGACAGGCCAGCGAAAGAGAATGCCCATCTGCCAGCTGTTGTAAGTCTGTAACGAGGAACGACGAGTTGTCCATCTACAGCAGAACGCAGATGACGACTACCAGGCAATGACGAGATCGGCAAGCACATCTCCGACAGATATGGCGGTCCCATTCCATGCAGACACTTGTAGATAGACAAGCATAGCTTGAACGTGACACGCTCTGGTACATCCAACCAGTGTAGGATAGTCTTGGACGTTTTTATTAAATGACATTTCTGACTATGTAGAAAAGGATGGCTATTGGCTACGGTAGCATGTCATTTCAGTTGTTTGCTGATATGTGTTGAATAGTAGTAGTTGTTTGTTGTAGTTGTCTCAGTCAATGGTAGTTTATAATAGTAGTAGTAGTTGTTGTTGTTGTTGTTTGTTGTAGTTGTCTGTTGATATGTGGTCAGACATACACTCGACACGTTGACACTGATTGTTTGTCTGTGCTGGCAAATCTTGGTGCCTCTGTTCACAAGGTCTGAACTTGCTTCTTTTGTTTGATGTACTTGTTGACAATGACACACTATTTATTCTTTCGTTTATTCCCTTCTTTCTTTCTTTTTTTATTTGTTTGTTCGTTTGTTCATTCGTACTGAAACTCACTGCCAGATGAACTTAGTCATGTGGCATGTGATTTTGTCGATCTTGTTTAGTTTTTACTGGTGTGACTAGTATATTAGAGGTTATTTTTGGAACATTATGAGCTGTATTAATTTACCATGTACTTACTTTCTTACTCACTTACTTACTTATCGTCTGTGTTGCTGATGTTGTCGATCATGTGGTCGGTGACTGCAGATGTGTACCGATCTGCGTCTTCTTGCATCGATGAAAGAGGTTGAAGAACCATTTGAGAAAGAACAAATTGGTAAGTTGTTGTTTATTGTTGCACCAGCTGGTCTGTGATGTATTACGTTGACAATTACACAAAGGTTGTAGATTAAGTCCCCAGAACTAGTAACTGTTTGGCTTGAGAAAGAGAATTTGGTACTGCAGTAGTTGTCGATGGCTTGATTGGGGAGGGCTTGAAGCTCTTATGTGTCGAGTTCAGTTTAGATGTCACATCTATTGCAGATTTTTCCGTGATATGTGTCTGATAATAATTATGACCGACTTTGCATATTGTTGGAGTGATTATATGTCTGTGTTGCTAGGGTCGTCAGCAATGCCATACAAGCGGAACCCAATGCGTTCGGAGCGCTGCTGTGCGCTCGGTCGACATTTGATGGTTCTTGTTCAAGACACGTTGATGACACACTCGGTGCAGTGGATGGAAAGAACTCTCGATGACAGCGCCAACAGGTTAGCAACTTCTAGGCTAGGCTGATTTTAGCTTTGCCGGCTTATTTATCTAACACTCTCTAGTATTAACTTTGAGCTAAAATGCTGTTTAACATTTGATGAATAACTCTTGCAAAACTCATAACATTTTTAATAGAGTTGTCAAATTAATGCATTAATGCAGTAACAAATTAACGCACGTGAAAAATTTAACGCACGTTATAAAAATTAACGCGCATTAAAATAATTAACGCACATATGGAAATTTTTGTTAATTTACTAAATTCCATGAAGCAAAAGTTCCAATATTGTGCTGAACGGTAGTTCAAGCCCTGTGTTAACGGCGACTTCTCTTTCTTATGGGAAAGCCAAAAATTCGACCTTCCACAGAATCAAAACCCCTGACCCGATTGAGATAAAATTTGGCAGGTTGATTACGTCGGCGAGGGGACGCGTCATGCAAAATTTTATGCAAATCCCTCCAAGGGGGGCTTCCCGGCAAATGGGTGAAATATACGCAAAAATTTTTCTAGCTGTACATATACCTTTTT
>Ga0209367_1010318_pt1 | contig 12540 bp, 4 predicted proteins | sample WorMetLIZISLAND2_FD_187412 | JGI IMG/M metagenome (GOLD analysis project Ga0209367, IMG submission 187412) | Marine gutless worms symbiont microbial communities from Max Planck institute for Marine Microbiology, Germany - Olavius geniculatus... ... | reverse complement strand
GCCCTGCACAATTTCCCCATATTTCAGCACTGCAGTCCAGTCCAAAGTCTACAGTTACCCAGCTGGCTGTTCATGACTATAGACTTTTTCACCAAGACCACTTTGCATACAGCAATGACCTTACCCCCAGTGACTATTATCTGTTTTGAAATCCGAAATTTGATAATGATGGTGTCCGCTATCCATGATGATGAATGACTCAAGCCTTTTTTATTGACGCTGGAAATCGCTTCTGTTTAATGCTCTGTGACATCATAAATTACAACGACGTCATATCCGCAACCGACTCATTAGAGTTCGTAAAGGATGTACGTTTCACTGATGTATAGATTGTGGAAAATATTGTTGTCTAATATGTTGAGGCCGGAAACTTTTGGGATGACCCTCGTAGTTGGTATGTTTTTGTTGTCTCTCTCTCTACTGCCCCCTGTCCTCCAATAGACAGCAATTATGAGATTGATGACTATCTGGAGGAAAACAAGGAAGATTATCTAACTGCTATTATCGATACACATGCACAATTGTAATTGGCAGTTGTTACAATTTTTGGTTTCCGTTGTTGTGTTTTTTTTTGTCTTTTGTGTTTTATAAAGGTTAAACTTTCTGTAAAGGTTAAACTTTTTGTTCTGTTATTATGTGTACGTGCAATTTTGCCTGCAAAGGCCGTCCCCGAAATGATCTATACTGTGTCGGGCGGGACGTTAAACCCTACTCACTCACTCACTCACTTGTTGTCTTTACTGTGTGATTGGCTTGATCTGTGTTTTGCAGCTTCAATTGAGTTATTATTATTATTATTGCTTACATACAGTGAATTAGGAGTTCATTGAGTTGCTTGTGACAGAAGTAATAGGACAAATATTCATATTAGAGCCACCATTTGGTTGAGTATGAATACAAATGTCTAATACTTTGTGGTAACTATTGTTAAATTGATATATACCATGCTTTGTTTTTGTCACTGCTGTAAACACTGGTGTATTCAAAAATGGAAAAGGGAGGCCAATGTGCCTTTTTGAAAGTGTTGCTTATGGCTTTTCACCTAACGTTTTTTTGTCAGATTTTAGACAAAATTGTCTTATGTCACATGCTTATTGCCGAAGGATTGGGCCCTAAATATGCCTGGTTGTGAAAGTTTCTGCTGAACATATCTGCTACGTGTGCTGCGTACACAGTGTGATGCGAGGCATTGGGGAGATGGATATGAATCTACCTCCACTACAGAACACTTCTACTCCTCCAATTGAAGATTCCTGTCCATATCTTATACTTGATGTGCGAGGTCGCGACGAGTACGATGCCTGTCACTTGATCACTGGTATCTATTACATTCAGATTTTTCTGCAGTAACAGTGATAGCATGCTTTTTTTATGCAGCCATTTTGCTTTTTTATGCAGCCATTTTGACAGGCTCCATTTCAGGTTTTATTTGTCCATCTGTCTGTCCATTTATCCATCCTGTACTTGCTCCTAAGTTGAAACAAAAAAGCATAGAAAAACTAAAATTTATGTGATCGTTTCACGAGAGGAGTAACCGGTGTCCAATTTCAGATGAAAAAGTCCAATATTGAGGTTAGGGTTATGCATCTTTAGGCAGATGGCTGTGCATTATGTCAGCACTGGGCCAACATATTTTTCTGTTTTCTGTCTAACGAATGAACTTTTTTTGGTTTAACTGTTTTGTACTGGAATAAACTAATTTTCTCTTTAAGCATAAGTTTATCAAATGAATGTCTATTGTTTATGCTGTTTTATACTAGGATAAACATTTTCAATTATTGTACAGTTCATAATGTGTGAGATGTTTGTGTTGATGAATTTGACGCTTCAGTGATTTGAGGTGGTTGTGCAGTGTTCTTTGTATGTAAACCACGTTTTCAGCCATGACTGATGTGAACTATTTAAATCTAATCTCTCTGATTGTGTTCTGTTAGCACTGAGCTACCCAAAGGCGATACTTTCACGAGCAATGAACTATGAGACCAAGGAAATGTTAACATACGTATCCTTTCTGTTGCTGCATTAGTTAGGAAAGATATGCAGAATTGTATTAGTAGCTGCTTACATGATGTTTAAGTTTTGTATGTCTTTGTGCAGTTTACTGTTTGATTTTAGCGTATTAAGCTATTAACTATGGCAAAATTTGTATGCTTATGTTTTTTATCTTTCAAAAGTGAAATTTAGGAATTATTCGAGCTGAATGCCTGTGGGTCAGATAGATATTTTTCTTGGTGCCCTACTAACAGATCAAAGCACTGAATGGTAAGCCTTCATTAATCAAACATGAATAATACAGCATAAACTGTAATGAAGAATCATTCATTCATTCACATTTACATTTGTAGATATTTACTCATGTTGTGTGAGTGATTTGTGTGTATCATGATTTGTTGTTACCAATGTCTAATTGCACTATTGTAGACATAAATGTCTTAAATGGGAAAATGGTCATTGGATAGTCTGGAGTAGTTATAATTACAAAATTCTAGCCGAGCATATAACTTACACATGCACTAACTTTTAGATGGCCACTAAAAAGAAAGAAAAGTGCTGCCACAGTTGGGTAAATGTGGCATTTGGAAACTGTACAATATCTTAGTACTGATATCAGTAGGAGATTTGATTACTGCGATGTGACAGTTTTCAGCTGGAACTTTCATTGTAGAACGTATATTGAGTGCTATAAGGTCACAAATAATGCTGTTTTTTTACTTTAACACAATTTTATTAGAAAAACAAAGATGGCATGGTGATTTTATTGTATGACAATGATGAAAAAATTGCTCCTGGAGCTGCAACCACTCTGGTACAGCGAGGCTACGACAACATTTTTATGTTATCTGGAGGTGAACTGTTCACATTGTTTGTCAAAAATTTTGACATTATGAGGTTTATATCATGATTTGTTATTCGAATACAGTTGTAGCATTGCCTTTATTTTGAGGTATGCTGTCTTGTTGCCTTCGTTTACTCACATGCACTAGGGTTGCTGACTGTGTTGTCATAGTATCGGCCTGCGACCTGCATTTTTGGCCCTTCGTGCCTCAACTCTGCCTGCGGCCCAGATACACATGCTGCATACACAGCGCTGCAGTGCAGCACAGTCTAAGCCCAAAGTCAAGTCCAAAGTTAAGACCAAAATCAAAATTAAACCAGCTGGCAATCTTTAATGTCAAAACAAAACAATTACGGCTTAGCTTGCCCAAACGGACATCCCAGTTTGTTATTTGAGCGAAATATTTACTTTTTGACCCGTAAAATAACGTGCGGCATCTGGTAACTAATAGGCATTTTGTTATTTACTATCTACCGGCGTTAACTACGCAGACGACACTAGCATAAGTAATGACGTCATCGATGGCACAAATATTGCACAACATTCCTTTTATATTCATAAAATGGCCATACAGGCAAACAAAGTAATATTGCAGACATCACCCGATTAATATAGGTCTGAAAACACTTCTATAATGTTGATTTAACTAATCGTATTATTGCAGTAATTCGACGGTTGCGTAAAAAAAGATGGATGACCGCAAACGAAAGTCAAGTCGAAAGTCCAGACTAAAGTCAAGCCCAGCTTGTAGATAAGCTCAAAGTCAAGACTTTAGTCTAAGACTTTAATCTTAGACTAAAGTCTTAGCACAACTTGACCTCACCCAGTTGATTGAAAGAATAACTGATTGGCTGATTTACTGAGTGAATCATTGATTGATAAGTAATACACTCTCAGTTGTTGACTTTTTATACAGCTGGCAAATTGTTGATCAAAATCATCACATGTTAGGTCATGTCTGCAGAATGCAAAATTGCATTGAGGAATGGGTTGATTTTTTGGTGCATGAGATTGCATATAATGATATTTCAAATCAATCAAAGCAGAGTGTTTATTGATATTGCAGACATAAGATTTGCAGAATCAAAAGTCAATTGAGTAAAATATTGTATTCTGTAATCTGTACCATGTGAGTTAAACGTTGCTGGACATGCTGTTCATAGTGTGAAGAAGCAATGAGTTCTTTGAAGTTTGGTATGCGTGTGATGCGCTGTAGGTCTGAAGATGGCTCTGAAGTTATTTCCTGAAGGTTTGGTAACTGGAACTGCACCTGCTGAGTTGACCGGAGTGAAAGCTAAAGCAACACAACCAGCCAGTCAGATGCAGTTCACTGCAGATGACATCAACAAGCTGGAGATATATCTCAACACTTTGGAGCAGGATAAATTAGGAACAAGCAGTCAGTTGATGTTTCTGTTTATTCTGACATTGGGCTAGCGAGCTAGTTGATTTTTGCATGCGAAAGCAGCTACTGCTTTTAGCGCGTCTTAGCCATCGCAATTCTGTCTGTCCGTCCGTCTGTCACATGGGTGGATCAGTTAAAAACGGTGCAAGCTAAGGTCACTAAATCTTCACCATTGACTGCCTGGAAAACTGTACTTTCAGGATCTGTAAAGCTTTTCCATAAATTAGAAGAGGGTCACCCTGAGCAGGAACGCTAAATGAGAGGGGGTAGGGAAAATTTGCGATTTTCAGCCAATAAGTCGCCATATCTCAGCGTGCAAGATAGGGCCTAGGTTACTATTAATCACTAGTAGGAAGTCGTACACTGGCTCTCTATTGGCCCCGAATTCAATGACCATGGATGACCTTGAATGCCAAAATAGGGGGTTTTATGGATTTTTTGGCGATTTCGGGCTGCGAGATACATTTCAAGAGCAAATTCTGCCGAAATCAATAGAGGTAGACGTGGACAAGCTGCATATGATAAGAACACTTGCAGTAATTATTTTGATTATTCGTTAGTATATAATTTTTATATAATGCCATAATACGTATAAATTTCGTTTGCGGTAACGTTGGGCAACGAAATTATCCCAAAATCAGTTCATTTCCTGTTGTTTGCATTGGTAATTGTTGGCACTGGCAAAAGCAGATGATCAGCATGCAGCGGTGTGCATTGCCGGGCCAATTGACAATGCCTCACGATTGGTTGAGGTCAGTGTAATGGCTGCTGATTGGCTGCCTAATTTTAGAGTTACAAGAGAGTTACGAATGCGTAAATTCAGCTTCAGAATTCAGATACGAAGTTTGTATGACAATCTTACAACATCGTAACTTGTTGATTTACAAAGATTTTATGAGAATGTTACAAAAGTCCAATTCTCGATTTTCTAGGTTTAAGGAAACCTGCGCACGATGGCATCAAAGAGCAGCACCCCCATTTAAGTTGTTATTTTACCATTGTTGGCTAGTCTTTCATGAAAATGGTTGCAGATCACCATGGGCATGCTGCCCATCACAACAAGCACTAGTGACGAGCTTTTTCATTGTATCAACGTCGATAACTTTGAAAGACCCTGAGCTTCCAATATAAGGGGGTTTTATTGATTTTTGCGATCTTCGGCTGCAGTGCACAGTTCAAGTATGAATTGCAACGAAATGGCTGGAGATAGACTGACAGTTTGCGAACAGGAACTGCTATAGGCTTTCGCTCGTCTCATGAGCAATAGCTCAAATTTCTTGTAAATAATTATTGTCACTTAATTTGGATTTATCAGTTGATTTAAGATTTTTTTGTAGTCAGTGAGAAAAACCACAAATACTTAAGAATTCAAGTACTGTTAGTTGTTTTCTTTTGTAAACTAGAGCTAAATCAGACAAAGTGACAGTGAAGCAGTCTGTATAATGTGTAGTTGAATTACTAGCCTGATCATGAGGGCTTACAAAGTGTGAACCGCAAAACAAATGTTACCTCGTATACAAGTAGTATAAAAGTACAGGTCTTGGCAACATGGACGAGAACTAACAAATATCAATCTTTTATTTTTTATTCACTTTGCCCTTTCTAAAGATCAGTAATTTAAAATATAAATACATTTACATAACACTGTGTTATGTATTGATGTATGTAGAATTACGAATTAATGTGAACCAGACTGAGTTAATCTTTGTGCATGGACACAAAGGACTATGTTGCTGTTTAGTATTTTGATATATTTGTGCCTTTTTGTCATGTTTTGCAATATTAGTGTTGTAGCTGCTTTTTTATGTTTGTATTTCTTTTGGCCATCCAGGCTAGCATTTTTATTAAACGTGAGTTGAGTTGAGTTGAGTTGAACATATCCTGCAATAGTTTGCAGATGCTGATAAGCACTCAGTTTATAATTTATTCAAATTTTATTCCATCAAAAAGTTACGAAGTTATTTTTAATGATTAATCAGTTAATCTCCGTAGGCCTAGCTGTGTTGTACTGTGTGCATTGTAGGTAGGCTGAGCAGGGCGACTGTTGCGAGCAGTCGTATGTCAACAAGTCGATCGTCAACGTCAAGCCGAGCACAAGCTTCAACAGCGATCACTGACAGACCTGTCTTCAAACCTTAGCGCTATCCGTCTTTGTGTCTGTGTGTAACATGGTAAGTGACCGGCGATTGTTGTTGATGATGTGTGCTGAGCTCTCCAAGATAGTTGTACCTGTCTTGTTATTTGTTACTTATACTTTAGCACTCATCATGCAGTGAAATTTGTGATTTTTATCATTGAAAAAACTCATTGTTATAAAGTTGTTGTTTATTAGTCTGTTATATGGCAGCCAGCTATCTGTTTTGGTATTTATTAGGTAGAATCACTCTTAACACAAGCCTATTTTATGCCTGTCGTTTGCAGTTATTTATTAATTACTTTCCTGCAGAATAGTTTTGGCATTAGATGGTCTTTTGTGTACTGATGTGCTGTTAAGAAACTGTTAAAAAATGCTCAGTTGTTCATTGCTTAGAGTCTTTTTGCAGTATTTTAGCATTGAGTTTATAAATAAATTGCAATACAGGTTTTGCTTATCTGCCTGTCTGTCTGTCCATTTGTCCAGCCCATATGTCTGTTTAACTCATAAGATAAAAGCTTACAAAAACCACTATGTCAGTGATATATTTTTCCAGATATACAAATCCTACAGTGTTGTGTATTGCAGAAGCAGTGAGCAGCTGTAGTCTGGTGCCTGGCAACACACTTTAGCATCATATCAAATAGCATGACGCTGTTGAGTGGTTTATTCTGTGTGCTATGCACACATATAGTGGTGCATTATTGATCGAATGCATGTTGTGGACAGTCAGCCAGCGTGCATCATGTTTGTCGATGACCGAGCTAATAACAAACAGCGATGCATGAATTGTGACTTCCGAGCGATTGCGTAATTTATTGAAAACTTGATGAGTGCAGGTCCATTAATTATCATGGTTCTTGTTACATACCGTATTTTACTAGCATTTGAGACTTGTTTAGAAAGAAGTAAGCTAGAATAAAAGTCTGAGCACAAGGGTTTTGTAACTGTGTTGCGAGATGCAGAGTCAGAGCCCCCTGGTGGACAGTTCTAGGAACTGAAGATTCCTGGCACCAACTAGCCATAGTGGCTGAATGAAGAGACTCTGAATGATCAATTCTTACGCATGACAGCAGCTACTGCTGTAGCGCCTCTTAGCCATTGCAATTCTGTCTGTCCCCCTGTAAAAGGTAAGGGTAAAGGTCAGAATATAGCTCTTAAGGAGTGAACCCCTCACAGAGCTATGGAGCGTCACTTGTCATATGGGATCAGTTTTTGACGATAATGTGCTATATAAATTTACATTTGACATCACACAGTGTTACCTGCCACTCGACAGGTGAACGTGCCCCACCTTAACCCCAGCCAGATAGGCCGGCACTCGATTTACCTACCCCAAAGGGATGGAAGGGTGAGTTGACCTAGGCGGCTGGTTACGTACCGTGATGGTTTACATGTTTACGGGCAGTCACCCGTCACAGTACTAACCGAGCCCGACATACAGTAACTTCGTTGATCGGATCAAACGTGTTACCACTACACCACGCCACCAACCTGTCTGTCACACGGGTGGATCAGTCAAAAACTGTGCAAGCTAGGATCACCAAATCTTCACCGTTGACTGCCTGGAAGACTCTAGTTTTAGGATTCATAAAGATTTTCCATAAATTCGAAAGGGGTCACCTTGAGCGACAGTGCTAAATGATCAAGGGGTAGGAAAAATTTGTGATTTTTAGCCAATACGGCTGCACAAGACCAGTTGTACCCCCTGTTGAGTGGCAAGTGTAAATGAAACATCGTTGCTGGGATTGATGAGCTTAGATTGTGTTTGCACCGGACCTTCAAATATGCACCACTGTCACTTGTTCCCCTTTGGTTAGCTGGGCTTTTCTTGTTTGAATTTATGAAAAAGAAACAGATTAGCGAATTGTTTATTAATGTAATTATCATCACAAATAAATAAATTGGTCATTTGTAGAATGAAGTCAGTATCTGGCTTTTGACAAGAACCCTGAGCTTTTGGTATGTTTTCGTTTGTTGCATTGCATCTGTTACTGTTTGTGGGGCCTAATTTTCAAAACATCGTGAAATAAATTTACGACAATGTTATGACATACAGAAGGTTTATGACAAGTTTACGGAAAACGCGATTCACAAAAAAATTGCACGAGAAAGTTACGAGAAACATATGACAAAGTTACCGGTATGAGAAAATGTACAACAGGTCCTTGTAGTACAACAGGTCAGCTGTAATGCAAAAACATCAAGAACACATGCAGTAATTATTTTGATTATTCGTTAGTATATAATTTTTACATAATGCCATAATACGTATAAATTTCGTTTGTGGTAACTTTCGGCAACGAAATTATCGCGAAATCAGTTCATTTCCTGTTGTTTCATTGGTAATTGTTGGCACTGGCAAAAGCAGATGATCAGCATGCAGCGGTGTGCATTGCCGGGCCAATTGACAATGCCTCACGATTGGTTGAGGTCAGTGTAACGGCTGCTGATTGGCTGCCTAATTTTAGAGTTACAAGAGAGTTACGAATGCGTAAATTCAGCTTCAAAATTCAGATACGAAGTTTGTACGACAATCTTACGACATCGTAACTTGTTGATTTACAACAAAGATACGAACAGTATCCAAAGATTTTACAAGAATGTTACAAACGTTTTACGATGTTTTGTAAATTAGGCCTCTGGTTTATTTTTGCTGCCAATGGATGTAAATTGTATGTGTTTGACTATATTAACTTTGGGGCCTGTAGAATTTTGAGCTCACAGAGTATAGCACAAAAATGGCATGGAATCTAATATGGTTCACAAAGTTGGCCATATTTCCATATATTTTTATGATTTAGACTTCTGAATTTTAGTGTTACCATTTTTTGTGCATAATTCATAACCCGTTGGCCAAATTTTTCTAGATATTAGTGACATAGCTCTCAGGAATTAGGATGTGTGCATGTGCCTCGAGCATAATTTGTGCTTTTCTGCTTGTAAGCAGAATTTTGCAGGCCCTGATCATTTGCTGCGTGAAAACTGCAATGGATTGTGATTAGTGACATTGCTGTGAACTGTCTTGCCGGTATTATTCGCAAACATGATCTCTGTTTTTGTTGCTATCTGTCAAATTCTTCCAGCAAGTGCTTTGCATATGAGTCACATTGTTAGTGTATGTACAGTCTGTACAGTGTAAAATATTGGAAGGTTTAATGTCTGCCAAATTGTATGTTGTTTATCTCAATGCTGCACAACCTGTTAGAGCTGTCGGCCACATAACATGGTCTTGAGGTCACCACTGCAAAATGCTGTTGTCATTAATGGTAAAAAGAAAACAGACATAAGTGTATTATAAAAATTTACTTTGCTCATCGATGCATGTTCTTGTTTAGAAATGTAGGTAGCCTATGTGCCACTTAAAACGAGTCCAAAACACAGAGGCCAGACAGTAAGTGAATAATTTGCAAGGCATATAATTTTATCTGTCATGCGTTTGGTGTTTTTCTCTTGGGTCATGGACCATATAACAACCCGTTGTAGGTGGAATGTGGCCAGTGGGCCGGAGGTTGTGCACCATTTATATGTCTTAGATCCAGTGGCGTCCCGATGAGTGGGATGGGGGATGGGGGTAATTGCCCCAAGTAAATTTTGGGTTGTCAGAAAATTGTTGGAAAATTTTTTTCCTGTTGAAAAAGTTTTGTAAAAAAATTCAGAACTAAGGGTTGAAAAACCTCATTTTGGGGCAATTGTAGGGGTAAAAGTGAAATTGTGATCATGCCGTCAAAACTTACAGTTGTTTATTTGAAAATTGCAACTCTTCTCCCACCCACTTTTTTGACTGACGACACCACTGCTTAGATCTGTCACAGTAAGTTGACTGTGCAGCAGATTTTAGTTGTAAACTAAACGCCAACACGCACATATTAGCTGGTCCGTCGTTTCTGTATGTTTTAATATGCAGTAGCATGGTACATGCTATTGGTGCAACCATGCCAGACATAATCTAAGTATTTTCCAAGACCACACGCTCCCTTTTTTACTTTATTTTTTTTTACTTTTTTCGACCACTTAGTTGGTAATATTGTTAGTCGCATCAATGAAGTTAATCAACGCCAAGACCGGTTATTACTTGGATGGGTGATCATCGGCAGGCAGGTAAATCATCACTGTATGTAACCAACCACGCAGGTCAACTCAGCCTGGCCATCCCTTCGTGGGTAGGCACAATGAGTAGCAGCGCAAGGTCGGACATAAACAAGCACACCGCATGACGCACTAGCCCCGTGTCCGTGGTCTCAAATAGTGTAAAATTGGTATCTGGCTGAGGGCTAGGGAAACAGGTCAGCACCACCCTGTGGGCCTCAAGGCTTGGGAAGGACTTTGCATTTATATTTTTTACATTCGGTGAATAGTGGTGGATTGTTTCTCATAGCAGCGGTAAAGCTTTTGATCTTGTCAGCTTAATCTACAGTCACACAGATAGATGCATGTTTTAAAGCAGTGTGAGTTATTATTGGTGCACGCTCAGTTTAGAGTCATCTGTAGGCTTTGTACTGATTTTACTAAGTTGCATTTGCATATGGGTTACAATTTAACCATGAAGGAAAGTGTGCCTAGCTTCTGTATACATTTTGTAGAGAGATATGATATTTATCCTGTGCATTATAGTGACAGCTGGCAGCAGGTATTTGTGCAGCATGTTCATTGTGCATCCTCAACACAGTAGTACTGCCAAGTTGTGCTGATTTTGCTAATTTCTGTCAGTCGGATTCATTGTTTATAACGTGAATTGTTTCTTTTAGTTGTTGAAATTTAGAGTGAGGACACCTGGTTTTTGTATGACTGGCCATTTTTTCCATAATTATTCCACGTTGGGTTTTCCAAGTTCAACGTATGCTACATTCATGGATTATGGTAGAATTTTGCTAATGCATACATGTACACTGTTAGCAGCCGATTGTAACGTGTTTCATGTACATGCTTAAACAGTGTCTGTGTTTTTTATTGTAATGTACTTGCACCAGTGCTGATTAACCGTGCTTCTACAAGCTGCAGCGTTTTTCTGTACTCTTGTGTATTTGCTTTGGCGTTTCTGCAGTGATGTAATGTAATAAATGGGACGTTAGTGCCATATATCATACAGCAGTAGCCTATATTTTCGGCAACGTATGACAGATTGAAGTCCGCCAGTCTACCGGGTATTAGGCATGCATGCATTAAATAGATTTTGCATTGTAATTTACTGACGAGACTGACAGAATTATTTACGGCGTATGTATTACTTTTTTATTAGTGTGATACATTCTTAATTTTCGTTGGCAGCAGAGATCACTCGGAATTTTTTGGAATTTTAGTCGCAAAAACTTCGTCTAGCAAAATCATGTAATTCAAGGCCAATTATGCAATACAAATTTGTGACAGGGCAAATTTCAGGTTCGAGAATGTCACAAAAATTGGAGATCACGGATTGGTATTTTTCATGCATAAAACAGAAATCATTATATATTGGCCAGAAATACACATATGTACAGCATAAGCATTTGTATCGTACTACTATAATACAGTTACGTATAAAATACACAGTTTTCATCGCTCAGTCTTTATTTCAGTTCTGTGCATTAGGTCTGTCCATTGTCATAGATTTGTCTCCTACTATCAGAGGTTCTCGCTACACGTAAGGCAACAACTCGGCCTATAGCGTGGACTTTTGCTAGCAAAAGCACTAGCTAGTACGTCTCATTCACAGCAATACTCGATTATATCAGAATACAAATATTAACAGAGACCAAACAACAGAGCAGTGGATCGTGCAACAGTGTATGTCACTGAGTGAATGCACAAATGTGTGATACAAGCAAAGCGTGCAAATGTACAGGGTGGCCCCAAAAAAACGGGGCCACTCTGTTATATAGCTTCTAACTTCAGAAATGCTGCTTAGATCTACACGATTTTTTGCAGAAATCAAGGTCGTTTCATTCTCAACACGAAAACATAAGTTATTGAGATTAATTACGTGCAACAGTGGCGCCACCTGGCGAATACGAGTCATATTGCTTCAAATAGCGATCGGTAGTAGTTCATGACGCTTAATAACAGAACAAAATGCACATAAAATTACAACCACATTATAACACATCGTCTGATTCAGTCATGAAATCAATGTTTAGAATTTTTGCTCGATATGTCCACCATTCTGCTGCACCACGGCGGCAAGACGAC
>Ga0209367_1010317_pt1 | contig 12540 bp, 13 predicted proteins | sample WorMetLIZISLAND2_FD_187412 | JGI IMG/M metagenome (GOLD analysis project Ga0209367, IMG submission 187412) | Marine gutless worms symbiont microbial communities from Max Planck institute for Marine Microbiology, Germany - Olavius geniculatus... ... | reverse complement strand
GCATTAAAGTCACGTCGCCCGAACTCAAATGCATTGGCATACGCCGAACGCGCATTGTCGACTTAGGGTAGGTCAACATTAGCGCTTATAACTTGGTTCGTAGTGGACGGAATTTCACAAAAATTTTTTTTGTTCAACGCAGATAGGATCGCTCTCGTCAACGCCGTTTAGATTATGTTGTTATCTTCATCGGTTCCAGAGATATTTGCGCTCGAACTCGAAAGTTGTCGTAAACCGCACCAATTTTTGAACGTTTTTTGCCCTCCCAAATTTTAAGGGGGGCGGTGCTCCCAAAATTTGTACTTGCGTTAACACCCAAACCTAGGGACACGTCAAGTGCCAAAGTTTCATTGGGCTACACCCCCCTAACTCCGAAGTTATAAGCGCTAATTTATTACATTTTAAGCCAATTTTTGACCCCCTTTGAAAAAAGTTGTAAGGGGGGCTGCCGTCCCCGATGCGGGGTGCGCTAGTAAGACTTGGTCGTTCTCTAGCGCGTGTAAAAATTTGGGGGCGCAGCACCCCCTGGGGGCCGATATATGTTCTTCCAAAAAATGCACTTTCAGTGGGTACGATTTCACATCGAGATCTCCAAGGTCACTGAACCAAACTTCACTGGACTTGCTTCGCCTAATGCAGGAGGAATCGCGGTAGACGGAATAAAAATCCGATTTTGAATATATTCATCCGTTTCGGAGATATTTGCCGCCGAACTTCGAAGTCGTCCGAAATCGGGCCAAATTTTGCATGTTTTTGGCCCCTGAAATTTTTTTGGGGTGTGCCCCCCAAAATTTTGGACCGACATTATAAAATTTGGCCTAGTACTGACCGTCGTGCAAAATTTCAAGCCGGTTGGCCCATGCATCTCGGAGATCTCGCGCTCGGAAAAAAAAATAAAAAAAACATCTGCGCTAAAACATAAGCCCGCTCTGCAAGCTATCGTTTTCGGGCGGACTAAAAAGGTCAGTAAATTTTATTATTCCAGATATGTAGCTCTTAACAGCCCTGATCACAGTCCATTCGACAGTATTTGCAGTGTTATGCAGCAGCAAGTTTATGAGATTCTGTTCAGGAATATCAATGAACTCAAGAAGCGACTGGTTAAAGTCTGAAGCAGAACATTATCAACACTGCTATCAATGCATAGAGAATGCATCTTTCTGCCTGTGCTTACACAAATGGCTGATATTTCAAATATTTACTGTCAGCAGTTGCACAACTGGACAAATAGATAAACTGTTAATTAAAGTGCTAGAAATTTGGACAGAATGTGCCAAACATGCGTTATTTGAATCAAATTATGATATTGCATTAATTAAAAATGTAATATTTTGCTTGTTTTGATTACCTCAGGTAGTGCAGAAACAGACGTTCGGTAAGGCGGGAACATAAATGGTCATTTGTTGGCCAGTTGTGTCTGGAATATACTTACCGAAAATTATTAAAATCTGGTCGTCCATTTTCAAGTTGTGATTGATAAATTTTGGTGTGTTTTTATGCCTCACAGTGTAGTGGCATGTGGTTGCAGTTACTGAGTTAGAAAGCAGATACTTTTTGTACTTTTTATCTTTATGAGCATCTTATCTTATCTTATATGTATGGTAATATTTTTACATTAAAATTGTACATTATATTTAAAAATCTTATGAGTACTGGTAATTTAAGACACTTCATTGAAGGTTTAATGGTACTTTTGTTTTTCTTTTGTTAGTTATTTAACAAATGAGTCATCTTTTTATGATCATGTTGTTGGCAGCAACTTTTAGTTATAAGCTGCTGTAGCAAAGCAGTAGATGTTACGTTTTTAAGTCAGTTATTATTGACAACTGAATTGGTCGAAAAATCAAATTTTGATGTATTTTCTTGGAGAGGTTGCACATTGCCCAAGAAAAAGCGACTAGAATTTGGTGTCAGACTGGTTTTGGGGGGAAGTCTGGATCATAGCAGTCATAGTAAGCTCTTTGTATTCACAAGATAGCGTGGCATCATGGCACCAATCTGGGTAGATGTTCAGGTTCTGTGATTGCTTCTTGTTACTGACGATTAAGAATGCTATAGCTATCTGGCATACACAGTTTTCATTGCTGCTTATGTACTTGTAAAGCTAAATTTACTACTTTCCCCATCACCTTCTGATCTGTCTGTTAACAGGATGTTGCGAACAATTACTGGCAGATTTGGGCCTGCAATTTTCAGGGAAGGTTGGAATTGACTCAGCTTAGAAGCGATAAAATTTGGCAGTTGATCTGGCTAAGCATCTGGATCCAGGATAGAATTGAAGGATTTTTTGCATTTGTCAGATATTACAAATATTTGTCAGATATTACAAATACAGTGTGAACACAATGGAAAACATTGGCGGAGGTTTGCCATTCTAGTGTCATTATGTTACAATGTGTTGTGGAACATGCAGAGTTCCGGTGTCGAAGGTGGCCAGTGCTCTTCTTGGCTCATGCACTGTTCAGTCAGAGCTCGGTGAGTACGACGTCGCGGAACATGGCACCGGCATCGACTACTTACGAGAGATTGAATTTGCTCCGGAACAGACTGACGAACTGCTCATGAAGATAGCTGAGATGCATCAGACTCAGCTTGCGTCAGTTGACTCTTTGATTATTTGTTGCTTATTATTCTGACCTTTAGACAAACTCAGAATCAGAAAGCTTAGGAAAATATTGGCTTTTTCTGTTCTGTTGCCGACATTTTGTGTGCTATAAATTTAGTCAACTTTTTGCTCAAATGAACTTGGACAGTGCCTGTGTTTGGTTGAACACCATAGCCATGCATGTAATTACTATTTTATTTCATTGCACTATGTATTCAGATAAAGCGTAATACGGTGTATTTGTGTGTTATTGGTTGATACTAGAGGAAGGACGCCAGCTGAAGCTGAGCTAATGTACTTGGAAAATGCCAAGAAGCTCGAGATGTATGGGCTTCATTTACAGGAGGCAAAGGTATTACCATGATTACGCTAATTCTATGGCTGAAGTTCTATTTAGTCCACCCGGAAACAATAGTTTTCGGAGCGGACTTATGTTGTAATGCAGTTTTTTTATTTATTTATTTATTTCAACATGAGATCTCTGAGATATATCGGCCGGTGATTAGACTTAGGCTGAGTTTTATAATGTCGGTTCAAAATTTTGGGGGCCCTCTCCCAAAAAATTTTAGGGGCCAAAGACATGCAAAGTTTGGCCTGCTTTTGGATGACTTTAAACTTTACTACTAAATATCTCTGGAATTGATAAAAATATTCAAAATCAGACAAATGCGTCACTGACCGCGATTCATCTCGCATTCAGCAAAAAAAGTTTGGTGAACTTTGGTCCACTAATTACAGAGATCTCAGTGTGGAATTATACTCACCCAAATCGACTTTCGGAAGACCAAATTTCAGCTTCTAAGGGGTGCTGTGCCCCCAATTATTTACACACGTTAGAGAATGACCAAGGCTTGCTAGTGCATCCCCATCGAAAACAGCGGTCCCCTTACAGTTTTTAAATAGGGGTTAATAATTGGCTTAAAATTTAGTAAATGCATGCCTATAACTTTGGCAGTAGTGGGAGTAGCCCCACGAAAATTTGCCACGTAATATGCCACTGAATGGGAATGATAAAAAACCAGTTGGGACATTTTTTTGGACCACCCTGTAAATGTAGTACATTGATGAATGTAGAGTATTGCATTGATGAGTATGAGCTATCCTCAAATAAAGGATGCTTAACACATATATACATGAACAGTGTTATAAATTTCAAGCAAGACCAAAGATTTGTGGCAGTAATTGGAATGGTGCCTGCATGCTTATAACAGTCTTTCAGTGATCTTGTTTGCCATAGTGCAATTTGTTGCAAGATATTTTTTGAAAAGAATGTTCAGTGCTCCGTTTGATAGGATGCCGATCTGGTTGACATCCGTGTTGGTGTTTGTTCCGACGGGATTCACGTTTACCACGACACGCTGCACGTGAACCGATTTCCGTGGCCGAAGATAACGAAGATGAGCTACAAAGGCAACGTGTTCTACGTGAAGATCAGACCGGGAGCGGTGAGTGGTGTTTGTGTCACTCTGTCGCCTCGACATTCACATTGCTCTGCCGCAAGCCGAGATGTGCAAATCTGATGTCAGATTTTTTTACACTATGTGACGTATGAAATGCAATTTAGTGTTATTTCACATTTGGTCACTCGTTTTGGGGTGTACTGTGCGAGTGTAATGATGCATAATAAGCTCTTAGATCGTGTTGAAATGTACTGCTTGTATTGATGGTGTGTTCTGTATGGGACATGTGTGTGATAAACAAACGTGTGACATGTTTCAGCAATCGTGCTTGAATGGAGTGAGGAATTCTGCTTATGTTTGTGAAGACTGCACGTTTATTCTGAGTTGCGATGTTAGCAAATCTTACTTTGGTTTTTATGCACGAAAGCAACTAATGCTTTCAGCGTGTCTTAGCCATCGCAATTCTGTCTGTCCGTCTGTCACACGGGTGGATCAGTCAAAAACAGTGCAAGATAGGATCACTAAATCTTCGCAGTCGGCTGCCTGGAAGACTCTAGTTTCAGGAACTGTAAAGCTTTTCCATAAATTTGAAGGGGGTCACCCCAAACGAGGGCGCTAAATGAGAGGGGGATGGGCAAAATTTGCTATTTTTGGCCAATAAGTCACTGTAGCTCAGTAACGGTGCGCGATAGGGCCTAGGTTACTATCAATCACTAATAGGAAGTCATACGCTGGCTCTTGATTGGCGCCAAATTCTATGACTTTGAATAACCTTGAACGCCAAAATAGGGGTTTTTATGGATTTTTTGGGCGATTTCAAGCTGCGACACAAGTCTGTATCATTCAGAAGGTGGCGCCACGGAACTATCGTTATGCGATCCGGATAGAGAATTTGGTATTTGTATATTAACTTAGCGTGAACACCCCAATTTTCAGCTAAACTACTGAACCGGGACTGCTATAGGCTTTTGCGCATCTCGTGAGCTTTAGCTCAAATTTCTTGTCTGTCTGCTGTTTGTCACAATGCAGTATGTTTTTGCTCTGTAGTTTGAACGCTTTCAGAATGTAATTGGGTTCAAGATGTCAAGTCATGCTCTGGCCAAACGCTTCTGGCGTCTGGCGCTTGAACATCACTCGTTCTTCCGGTAATAAACATTTTTGTCTTTTCGCTGTCTTTGTAATTGTTAACTTTATGACTGTCGACCCAAAAGGTAACTTACTCCAGACTCAGTTTGTTTATTGGTTACTCTGATGGGATAATTTGATGTAACAGTGTGTGATGCAGTGTATATGTTGACTAGTAAACCTATCAGACAGTCTGCTGCCATTTGCCTGCTGTGCTGCAGTTTAATATTCGACTATCGGTACATCAGCTGATATCTACGTTCATAGATAGACACAGCTGCTGAAGTGCTTAATGATTACATGGTGTATTTAAGGCGAACTGTTACGTCAAGCTGAGGCATAAAGAGGGAGAAAGTTGTGGTCTTGTACGAGTCTCCGTAAATTTTTATAGTTTAAGTGAAATTGTATCATCTGTCGTCTTCTCATTTCAGCATTTTAAAATTGTACGCTTACATTTATCAGACAATTCATATTCAACTGTTTGCAGTTATTGCTGTATTTTAAGTTGCTGGGCTGGGCGTGTGTCTGTCCTATAGCTTCAAGGAGCCAGTAATGCTGTTCGATCAGTCGTTCATATCTCGCTTTGGTTCGACTCGGTCACAGTTCGCTGGTCGTACGTTCTACCAATCCCGCATCTGGTCGTCGACTCACGAGCGGGCTGCGCCATCATTTGAACGCACTCTGAGTTCACGATCACTCACCTCAAGTCGTCTCAATAATAGTATGTTCATTGTCGGCAATTGCCACTCTCTGCTTGATTATATTGATACATGTAATCATGGCGTTGGTGTCAGTAGTAGTTAACTTTGCGAAAGAAACGTGAGGTCGTGTTTTTGCCTGTACTTGATGAGATTTTGTTGGACGGGATATTAAAATGGGATACCACTCAGCTATTAGCTACCAGTTTAATTTTGCTAAACTTTTTTATTGTGAAGCGTGGGTCCTTCCTTATTGATCTCAACGCAACTTAGCACAATGCAAGAGCAGTATTTTTTACACACTTGATTGATTTCTTGTGGCCCAACAGTTGTTATCAAAGCACTTCTGACTTTTAGATGCCTGCTGTCTACTCTTTGATTCAGTTATCTTAAGCAGTTTTTATGGAGCCATCCTTCCTAGAAGGAGGCCTCATCATGTATCGATGCTGTCCGTCCGTCCGTCCGTCTGTCTGTCTGTCTGTCCCGTGCTGCCGTCTACAGGGAAAACGAAAAGGCCTACGAATACCAAACTTGGTAGGAAGGGTCCCCGGGACACGAGCACCCCGTGGACCAATTTCGAGGTCAAGGGGTCAAAGGTCAAGGCCACAGGACACAGTAGTTGTGTCAACGTAAGCCTAATTATCAGAATTTTTGTTTACTGTTTACATAGAGTTGTTGACAAAACCATAGATTACTTTGTACTTTTGCGATATTAGCTCATGATGGGCAAATATTGAAATATTATTCCGATATTGATATTTGATCAACTGCAAGGACGGCCCCATAGCGGGCAGCCCCTCAACGGCTGCACACTCTTGTTCAATATAGTTTGTAGCATAGTAGTATATGCAGCATGTGTATGTGTAAGGTTCATTCATGGACCGTGATGACAAGAAACGATCAGCGTCAATGGATCACATGAAAGCTGATCGTCATGGTTTGACCGATGAATACATGGGAGACTTGAGTGATGTGAGCTTTGTTCACTTGTTACATGAATATGCTTGCTGGTGTGAAATTTAATATCATTATCACTATTTATTGTTTGTACTTTGTATAACTTTTGTGACAAAAAGGCAGTTTATTTTTTGTAAAATATATCAGTATTAAAAGTCTTGGATAAGTGTAATGTTATGAATGTTATTAACTCTTTTTGGTGACATTTCATTCAATAAATGTGAAAAAATAAATGCATATTTAATTATTTATTTTTGGACTTTAGTATCTGTTGTTCTCTTACATAAGCACTGGAAAGTGTTTTTGGTTTATAATAAATACAGTGTTTTAGAAGTTTTTTTGCTTTGGGCAAGGTAAAATATTCTAAAATATGTATACTGTTTCAAAAAAAAACTTATTTCAGATGTATGAGATAGAGCTGGTAATTATTAAAAATCTCAAAAATTAACGAATAATTAACCACTAGTTTTGATAAAAACTGACAGTGGTTATTACGCAAGAAAATGCATGTTTTATCAACTTTATAAGTTAGTCAGCTAAGAGGCTAACAGCTGTCACCCATGCACTGAGACGGCAGTATGTTTAGCAGGTGTGAACTGCTGCTGTATAGGACAAGCAGGTGGCGGTTGTAGCTGGGACGGCGGCCGATGCCAGTCGAGTTGCATACGTCAAGACAGTTCGACCGACATCGCTGGAGGTCGACGAACGTCCAACGTCAGAACTACGGACTGGTGTTCAGCCTCGCTATACTAATGAGGTACAGACGTCACTGATTTTTAGCCTCAGCTGACTGTCGACCATCGGAGACCGAGCTTTTCCGGTCGCTGCTGCTCATGTCTGGAACAGTCTGTCCGAATAAGTCACCTCTGCACCCTCTGTGGCTGTCTTCCAGTCCCCTCTAAAGACCCACTTTTTTGGTCATATTTTTTTTTCTATATCTGTCGCACGTTTGAGCCAGATGCTGATACGGTGGAATTTAAAACATAGGCTAAAAGACAATGCTGTCTTTTGTGCATATCTTTTTGAAATTTAGTGTAGTTAATTTCCCGGAAATGGTAGTTTTCGGAATGGACTTATATTTTGCTGCAGATGTTTTATTATTTTTTATTTTGCCAAGGTATCTCTGAATTGTGTTGGCCGATCGGCATGAAATTTTGCACGGTGATCAGTATTAGGCCAATTTTATACTGCCAGTTTTAAATTTTGGGGGCTCTACCCAAAAAAAATTTAGGGGCCAAGACTGCAACAGGGAAAGTCTGGGAATGTTATTAACACAAATTTTGGAAACTTACAGCACCGACTAACGGCATGAGACTGGCAGATTGAAGCATACACGTACTGAAGAGAACGTGATCACTGTGGATAAAATAGTAGGCTTCCTAAACCGCAAAGGCCAGAAACAAACATATCGTCCAACACGCAAAATATCCAAAGGAACCAATCTAACAAAGTGTAGAATCATACAGATCATTCACTGCATTTTTGGTCAGAAGTGTATTTTGTTCAACAACACGCTTGCTGTCTATTAGTTATTATGGCCCACGGTGTAGTGCAAAATAGAAATGCTACTCAGGTCAGTTAAAAAGGTTGTAATTTGTATAGCACATCGTCGCTTATATGCACCTCTGATGCGCTTTTCGTCACTAACCAGAACCGCCGGTCTCACAGCCACCAAGTGCAGCCTGCAGACACAGTTGTGTCAGGTGCATTCATTCATGGGTAATAACAGTGTTTGTTACCGTTTAACCGTGACATGTATGATGCCTGTGTGCTGCTGTATCTGTCAGGTGTTTGAGCCGGCTGCGGACACTGCATCACCTGGCCGGGATGTGAATCGAAACAGCAGCGCCGCCACAGATGAAGCACCGAAGCGCAAGAAGAAGAAGAAGAAAACAGCAATGACTACCAGTTCACAGAGAGCATCAGCAAATGAAGATGCCACAACTGCTGGCGAGGTCGGACACAACTTACACTTTTGTAGTCTTTTTTTGTTGATGGACTGCTGATGATTTGTTTTGTTCATTAACGCTGTACTGGCTTGCTCTGGGTAGAATACTTTTGGATCGTTTAAAATCAATTTGTGAGAAATTTGTAAGAAATATTTCTACTGCTGGATGAACTGAAAGATCCGGCATGTGATGTCGACAGCTTCAAACAGTTCTTTAAACAATCGTGTTCAGCTTTTACTGGTGTGATTTGCACATTAGTAGTTGTTGTTAACGTTATGTGCTATGTACACGGTGTTTCATAAAAAGGCACTTTTTTCTTTCTTTCATAATTCACTCAAATGATGATAAATTTACATGAAATTTTTACCAGATGTCACTGAAGAAATACGAATTCAAAATATTTGAATAAATTATAAATGTTAATTAAATATTCTTTGCTAGTCATGATATAATGCTGACGTCATAGTGTCCCGTGAGTACAAACTGGCTTGTTGCAATTGGTGTTGACAGTTGCTGAATAGCTGCCGTTCGTCGTTGGTGAACTTCATCTGGTTCACTAATGACAAACTGTTGAAGCTTTACAACGGCAGCCACAAACAAGAAATTTGAGCTAATGCTCACTAGATGCGCGAAAGCCTATAGCAGTTCCGGTTCCGGTTCGGTTAGCTGAAAGTTGGGGTGTTCACACTAAGTTAATAAACAAATACCAAATTCTCTATTTGGATCGCATAACGATAGTTCCGTGGCGCCACCTTGTGAATGATAGACTTGTGTCGCAGCCCAAAATCGCCAAAAAAAATCCATAAACCCCCCTATTTTGGCGTTCAAGGTCATTGAATTTGGCGCCAATCAAGAGCCAGTGTACAACTTCCTATTAGTGATTAATAGTAACCTAGGCTCTATCTCGCACTGTTATTGAGATACAGCAACTTATTGGTCAAAAATTGCACATTTTGCGCACCCCCTCTCATTTAGCGCCCTCGTCTGGGGTGATTCCTTTCGAATTTATGGAAAAGCTTTATGGTTGCTGAAACTAGAGTCTTCCAGGCAGCCGACGGTGAAGATTTGGTGATTCTAGCTTGTACAGTTTGAGACAGATCCAGCCATGTGACGGACGGACGGACGGACAGAATTGCGATTGCTAAGACGCGCGCGTGCAAAAATGACTAAAACGATCACTTTCACACACTTGTGAGGATAGCTTGACTTTTACACCTTCCAGCAAGACAGTGCACCAGCACACATCGTTGAGTTTTGGGATCACAACACATCTGCTTTCATGCCTCCATGTTGCTTAATGCTGATACGATGAACAATTTTCATCAGTAAACCAGATAAAGTTCACCATCAAAGCAGGGTACTACCAACTGATAGCACCAGTTAGGACAGGCAAGCTCATGGCAGATTATGACGTCAGCATTACGTCGCGACTAGCAAAGAATATATTTAACTAACAGCCATATTTTTTAAAATATTTTTTGAATTAGTATTTTTTCAGCTACATCTGGTAAAAATTTGGTATAAATTGATCATCAATGGAGTGAATTATGAAAAAAATAAAAGGGGCACCTTTTTATAAAACACCTTTCACGTTTTGCACTTTACTTATTTGCTTACCAGAATTCAACTTGCATGTGTTCTTAGCTCAGCTCTATCTGAACAAGTAGCTTTAATGGTGGGATTTTTGTAATTTCTGTAACTGTGTTTGTGGGTACAGTTACTTGTGACGTAATAGATTAGTGTATGGATTGCAGCTTATGCAGAAGTTATGCTGTTTGTCTTAGGTTAACAGTTTTGAGTGACCCGGTGTTAGCAAGCAGTGCTTATGTAAGTCTCTAGGTTTTCAGGGAGCAATCACTACACGTTAATGCTAGTAGAATTTGTCTATCTGTTGTGTTTGCAGTACAAATCTGCAAAGAATGCTGCACCGGAAACAACGACAGAAAAACGACCAACTCTGCTTCATGAGTCAATAGACCACGATTATGTGAGTAAAAGTTGGGATATTTTTGAGCGCGACCAATCCTGAACAATTTGGCTGCAAAAGAGTGAATTGCGACGAAATGGATGGAGATAGACCAAGATTATCTGCAAACAGGAACTGCTGTAGGCTCTCGCCGTGCATCATGAGCATTAGCTCAGATTTCTTGTCACATTAGATGAGCCAATGGCAATAGCTGTAGAATAATGCCTTTTCAAGTGGGGGTGCCCCTCTTTTGCCCCTTTATTTGTTGGGAACCCTTTTACCCAGTGGCATGAAATTTTGTCACAAAATACTAGAGACTCTAGGCTATCATATGGTGAAAACCCAAAGTCTCTATCTGACCAGGGCTTGAATTGGTACCAGAATTACCGTAGCTAATGCGTGCCATAGCTATGCTAGCTCATAGCTCTCACGCCTAAAAACGAGTTTATTGTTGAATTACGGTATAGTAAATGGTGATGCTGAATGTATTATTTGACTATGGCTGCCATTTTGGGTGGACCTGTGGCTCAAGCTGGTTGACTTGATTTAAAGTTTGTCAGCTACCAGTTGCTGTGCTGCATTTTGTCATATGAAGCAATTGAACTCTTGCAGTGACTGTCTCATTATGATCGTGCTGTAATTGCTATTAATTTGTTCATTTATGCAGGAGCTGTCGCAGGCGATCACGAAAGTAACAGACATGGATGCGGACATGTCAGTTGAGAAGATCGAGATTGATCCGTCAAACGTCGCCAAGTCCATGACTGGCGGCGCCAATGAAGAAACGATCCAAATTCCAACGACACGGCTGAAAAAGACAAAAAAGAAATCGAAACGAGAACCAGTTGCTCAGTTGGCATAGATTTTCAGGTGCGGCCATGTTATACAATGCTTGTCTGCATTACATTACCAGACCATTTTTGGCTTCCATGGGTAATATTATTAGCAAAAGTCTGTGAAAACATTAACATCGTGCCTGTCACATAGGCCTATATTTCATGCTAAGCATGGTACAGCTGTACAGTATTAACTTTGAAGTAAACCTGATCTCCAAAACATGCTAAGGCACCCATGGTTTAGACAGAAATGTTGGACTTGGCGAGTAGAAGCTAAATTCTGTTGATGTTGGCTACTCAGCAAAAGTTGGTAATTCCGGCTACAGATGGTGTAAAATAGCAGGCAATATCATCGAAAGTACACCCTGTCAAAGTGCAAATGTGGAATAATGAGGTCTAAAAATTTTCCTGTGCTTCAGTTGCAGCTAGTAAAAAAGTAGGGATGGGATGGAGAAGATATTTTTGTCACATCGAGTAATGTTACACAGCTCATAAAAATAAATTGACACACTGAATACTATCTATGCAAACTAAATTAAAGATACTGCAGCATAACAGTATTTTTCTAGTAGAACTTTGAAAGCAAACTAAAAACTGAATTCATATTTTTGACAGTCGAATAAAAATTTTAGGGACGCATGTATTTTAGCAATGACAATTGGAAGCACATGTATTTTTACGCGCAAAAGCAGCTACTGCTTTCAGCGCGTCTTAGCCATTGCAGTTCTGTCTGTCTGTCCGTCACATGGGTGGACCAGTCAAAAATGGTGCAAGATAGGATCACCAAATCTTCACCGTCGGCTGGCTGAAAGACTATAGTTTCAGGAACCGTTAAGCTTTTCCATAAATTCGAAGGGGGTCACCCCGAACGAGGGCACTAAATGAGAGGGGAGTGGGCAAAATTTGCGATTTTTGGCCAACAAGTCGCTGTATCTCAGTAACGGTGCGAGATAGGGCCTACGTTACTATTAATCACTAATAGGAAGTTGTACACTAGCTTTCGA
>Ga0209367_1010316_pt1 | contig 12541 bp, 5 predicted proteins | sample WorMetLIZISLAND2_FD_187412 | JGI IMG/M metagenome (GOLD analysis project Ga0209367, IMG submission 187412) | Marine gutless worms symbiont microbial communities from Max Planck institute for Marine Microbiology, Germany - Olavius geniculatus... ... | reverse complement strand
TGATATTTTGTTTGTTCTATTTTCCCCAGGTAGTGTAGAAACAGATGTTGAGCGAGATGGGAAATTAAATTGTCACTTGACGACAAGTTGTCTCAGGAATATTCGTACCAAAAATTATTAAAATCCAATAATCCTTCTTCACGTTTCAGTCGAAAATGTTGGGGATGTTTTTTTGGGACACAGTGTAGAGATTGTCAAGGTACACGTTTCTGCAAAATTTTGTCAATCTAAATGCAGTCGTTCATGAGTTATCCTGTTAACAGTGCGACGATGTGCAAAACAATAATGCTGCTGCTTCCAACTATATCTGCCAAAGGCATATTTAGAAATATGAAGATGGGGTGCAAATGTACATAAAAGACATATGTTTTTAAACGTGTTAATGACACCACCCCGACCTCAAACACGCCCTTGGTTCAAACATCGTTTGCGCTTATGGTCCACTCTGTCTTAAAAATTAAAATTTCTGAATGAATTTGAAAGTTCAAACAAAATGAGTTAATTGTCTAGATAATTGGAGTCATCGTTAATTGATTAACAAGTACTGAAAAACATCTTACTCACCGATCACATTTTAACAACGTTTATGGCTCAATTAAACGTTAGTGAAATTCTTAGCTACAATTACAAGAAATTTGAGCTAATGCTCACGAGACGTGCAAAAGCCTATAGCAGTTCCGGTTCAGTAGTTTAGCTAAAAATTGCGGTGTTCACGCTAAGTTAATATACAAATACCAAATTCTCTATCTTGATCGCATAACGATAAAAGATAAAAAGGCAAAGGTGTCAATTTCTATAGCGCATCTCGCGTACAATGCCTCTAATGCGCTTTTCATCACTAATCCGAGCTGCAAGCCGCACGGCCACCACGTGCAGCCTGCAGATACAGGCTAACGCAGCCGTCGGCTAGGCAGCCCCAGTCAGCTGTACTAAGGTCACCACCTTCCGTAACCCATATAAATGATTTACTGCTCATTTTACCATCCCATGGAGAGTAGAAGGCTGAGTCGACCTAACTGGCAGGCTTCGCACCGAGATGGTTTACCTGCCCGCAGGCAGTCACCCATCGCAGTACTAACTGGGCCCGGCGTAGAGTAACTTCGTTTCAGCCGAAACGCGTTACCAAATACGCCACGCCACCAACGCCAGTTGCGTGGCGCCACCTTGTGAATGATATATATATCTCGCGTACAATGCCTCTATAGCCTTGCGTCGCAGCCCAAAATCGCCGAACAATCCATAAAACCCCTTATTTTGGCGTTCAAGGTCATTCAAGGTCATTGAATTCGGCGCCAATAGAAAGCCAGTATACGATTTCCTATTAGTGAGTAATAGTAACCTAGGCCTTATCTCGCACCGTTACTAAGATACAGCGAGTTATTGGCAAAAAAATCGCAAATTTTGACCACCCCCTCTCATTTAGGGCCCTCGTTCGGGGTGACTCTCTTTGAATTTATTGAAAAGCTTTATGGTTCCTGAAACTAGAGTCTTCAGCCAAGAATGAAAATTTGGCAATTCTAGCTTGCACCGTTTTTTACTGATCCACGCGTGTGATGGACAGACAGATGGACAGACAAACAGATGGACAGACAGCCAGAATTGCGATGGCTACGACGCCTGAAAGCAGTAGCTGCTTTCGCGCATAAAACTAGTTATAAATTACATTTATAAACATTTTCCATAAAAAGTCATTTAATTAAAACTGTTGACCCAGAGAAGATATTCCAACTCAGCAGTTCTTACCGTGAATGGATTGCCGTAGAGTACGAGATTGCGCAGCATCGACAGTGAGCAGAGACATGAGATGAGATGAGCGAGATCCGACAGATGATTGTGAGAAAGATCCAATGACCTCAGACACGGCCTGACAGATGGACACACAGACACAGATATCTACAGATGCTCACTAATGATGAGTTATCATAATCAGCTAAATAATTATTTTATCAGCTAATTCTGATCCCAATTAATTAATTAATCAGCAGAAACTAATTCATTCCAATCATAATGCTAATTACAGGCAAGCTAATTCTAATAGAATTCCATAGTACAGACCAGTATCGTGCAGTGAGGTAGTCGTCTATATGTGAGATTTGATTGAAGCCAAGACCGAGATGAACGAGTTGTGGAGGGTCCAAACACAGCTCGGTCAGATCCGTTATTTCATTAGCACACAACTCCAACATCTGTTAGACACACACACACACTGTGTACTGTACTGTAATGGCGTCGCCAGTAAAAAAAAGTAGGCAGGACAGGAAGTTTTCTATTTTTCTGTCAGACACTGCAATTTCCGACAGGAGAAATTATGGATGCTCAAGGGTTCAATTTTGCTGGCAAAAGTCCCAAAATGAAGGTTATCAGCTCAACATTTTGCATTTTTAGATGACAAGATCCGAACAAGGAAATTTTCAGGTAATTTTCTGACAGCCAAAAATTTAGGGGACAATTGCTCTTCCCCTGTTTGCTGCCCCTGCAACGACGCCACTGTTGTACTATATACAGAGGCTTGTAAAATAGTAATCACGACGAGTAGTTCGTTTTGCAAACATTCTTACCTCCATCTGTAGCTATAACTTACAATCTGAAGGACAGAAGAGACAATAAGCAGCTTCTAGAACCCCATCTCCCATCTCACTGAATGCAATGTTGTTACACTTAACTTTTTCATCACAGTTATTGCCCGTATTGTTTTTATTTCTTGAGTTTTTACACTGTGCAATCGCAGTCTGTCACTTGTCTATTACAGACAAATTTGACTTCATTGGTTTGAAAAAAACATGCCATCGCAAGAAAACTGCACGATGCAATGATCTAAAATGCCACCAGAAATAGCGACTATCATATGATACTAACTGCGCAAACAATAAAGACTAAACCTTTGTAGATCGAGGCAGATATTGTGAGTTCACTCGGCGTATGTAGTTGCCTGTTAATGTCAGTTCTTCTAGGTTTTTGAAGCATAGCAACTTCTCATCAATCTCTGTCACCTTCACACACAGATTTCAGTAATTCTTTTTTCACACTGGTACTAAAATACGACAAACAACATTACAGTCTACTGCATCAGATCAAATCTGTTACACGATCGTTCAGCAAAATATCACGTTGATGTCAAATTAATAGAATAAAAATGACGGTCCAGAACAAAATGATCACTTTACGTAACAAATCTGTTGAATGAAAATCATAGGCAAAGATGTAGTTTTTTCTGTTAAGAACAAATGTTCTCATAAATTAGACAGAATTTTGCTTCTATCAATAAACATTAATCTTGACATCTCAAAAGTTTTTTTTGTAGTTTTTGTTTATTTTGAACATGAGTGCCCACTTGCACAAAACTTGGATATTTTTTTGCATTCTCAGAAAACTTAACACGGACAAGCAAGCGTGAAAACAAAACTTCAACCAATCTGGCAAGTAAGTGACCACAAGTACAATTAATTACATAAACATGCAAATAACAGTGACAGTTCATGCAACTGACAACATAAAGTGTGGTGCTGAAGACACAGAACTTTTCATTGATCATAAATAAAAACACTTTGTTTGTTTTACTTTTTTGTCTCCATGACTTACTGGCCCAATGCAAGTGTTAATAGGCCAAACCTGGGTTCAATCAAAATGACTATATAAAATGTTTCAAAATTATTGGCGTGCATGCTTTGAAATTAATTTCTCAGCAATGCTGAAGATACAGTCAGTTTAGTAGTATCCTCTATAATCTGCAACCGTATGGTGTTATCATCTTTGGAGCAACAGCTTTACAACATTTTGCAAGTATGCTGGGTATAGTTTACTTACTACCAGGATAATTTTACTGTCTATTTAATGATCTGATCAAAGTGCTTAATTCTAACTCCACGCATCTTGATTCTCTTGTGAGGTTTTGGTGCTATATAAACTGGTACTTACTTGCTTACTTGTTCTAAGTTCTAATTTGTCTACACAGCTATCTCTGCATGCCACTGTTTGACCTGCATGTTGCGTCAGTTTGGCTGAAAAAGATTTATAAAACAAAGGAGAGTAAGCTGCAAGCAATGAGTAGTAAAAAGTAATACAGACTAGCTGATAAGTGCAGGCAGATAGATGGTAAAACGGTATAAACAGAGCCAAAAGACGGTCATCATCATCATCATCTCTCTTTAATAGAACAGATTGACAAAACGCAACCACACATAGCATACAAAATAACATGAAAAATCTGACAATGTCGTTGAATCGAACTCTGTCCAAACGGTTACTACTGTAGTGCGACTATTAGGTGGAAAGTGTTGACTAATAAATGTCTTTGAACAACATTCTGTTTATGTAACTTCTACTATCAGTCTTGACAGATAATGTGAAAAAATGACTCCGTGGTCGGAGATTGTAAGTGCGATCAGTTTTCTCAGGTAAAAGTTTGTACAGAACGTGATAGCTGATGTAATAGCTGCAAGACTGACACATTTGTCGACTAAATGCATAGACTTGAAGTGGTTCCAGGTCAACTCATCGTTGACGCTCCACGGCGCACGAATGTCGAGCTCACGTAACGACTGAGCGTCGGCGCTCCAGTCGTGCTGCTGCAACCAAGGAGATCTCTTCATCGTCGCCAGCTCAACCAATGTATCCACCATCTCATGCTCGGCGCCGTAATCTCCACACACCAACCAAGAAGACCAGCACTGAATGCATTAGAAAAAGAAGTGGCAGCAGTCGATTGAATGCCACGGTTATTAGGTTCAAAATTTCACACAAAACTGTTAAGTTTTTATTACGCGCAACAGCATGTTATGCTTCGCGCGTCTTAGCCATCGTTGACGTACTGAAATGGCTGGAGATAGACCAAAACAACCTGCATATGAAATTTTCAGGATTTAACGCAGATTTCAGCAGTCCATTTGCGATTCCCTATGTTCAATGAGACATGCGCAAGCAGGAGTCAAAGACGGCTACTCCCCCCTAAAAAGTGGCTATTCTTACCGATATTTGCTCGTTTATCTTTAAAACAGTTGCAGATAGACACAGACATACTGCTTATCATAACAAGCACTAGTGACGAGCTTTACAGTGGTATCAACATCAATGACCACAAATGACCTTAAACTCCCAAAACAGAAAGTTTTGGAGTCTTTTTGCAATTTTTGACTTTAGCATACCTTCCAAGAGTAAGTTGCGCCGACATGGTTGAAAATAGACCTGGACAACCTGCGAACAGAATAAGACTGTTGCGCATCTCACGAGCATTGCTCAAATTACTTGTTAAATTACAGCTATTTGATTTGAGGGCCACACTTTATTAGGACACAGTGTATACGTGTCAAAGCCAAAGCTGTGACAGTGTTACCACACAATCAATCAATCAATTAATCAACGTTTATATAGTGCCAATAATCGAAAGTCGAATCTGAGGCGCTGGCGTGTGGGTGACTAGACGTGATAAGCAAATGCGAAAACGTGAGATAAAAGCTGCGTTTTGGATACCTAACGAGATGTGTTAGTTCACAGATAAGTATTAAAAATATGCTAATTTTAATTTTAATAGTTTTAATAGTTATAGCTAATAGTTTAAATTCATGCTGACTGCACAGCAGATGAAAAATTCGAAAGAGTCAGCAGAAACTAAAACTATTCGCTAAAACTATTAAAATAATATTTATCTATGAATTAACACAAACTGTTAGGTCATCCATAACGCAGCTAAAGTAAAAGTGAATTTCACAAATCAAACGATTACATTCATCAGTAGTCAAAAAATAAATGACATTTGTGACAGTAAGTGGAACGTGACCTATCTATACATATTCATACTTTACCTTTTTGCTGACATCTGAAATCATGTTGTGTAATGCAATTTCATTTTAACTGAATAGCCAGCCAACACTGCCTCTTCTGTATTTTATTAGAAAATGAAAATAAATACTGTATAGTGAATACAATTATAGCATAATACAAAAAACGCAACAACGTTTTGAGGTCAATATAAAAATATCATATATGTTGTATAATAAGCACTAATTTACAAGACATCAAACTTAAAATGCACATAATAAAAAAAAGTTTGTTAGCAGCTAACCATCTCCAACTCTGTCACTTAACTTAACCCCTGACTACCAAACTAAAGTGTGGCCAGGTAGTCTAACGGTAACGTGTTGGACTTGTAATCCTGAGGTAACTCAGAGGTGCAGGTTCAACTCTGCACCGGAACACTGCCGGATAACGACCTTAGGCAAGTTTTTCACACACGTGTGCCTCTGTCACCAAGCAGTATAAATTGGTACCGGCTTCACCGCTGGGACGTAAACAAGCACACCGCGTGATACACTGGCCCTGTATCCGTGGTCTCACAGTGTAAAAACTGGTGTCTGACTGAAGGCCTTAGGAAACGGAGATCAGTGCTGCCCTATGGATCGTAAGGCTCGGGAAGGACTTTACATTTTTTACCAAACTAAAACATCACATTACAGACAAAAATAGACACATTTTTATTTTGACAGATACACTGTAGCAAAAATACCTGAACAGGTTTCCATAGATTTAACAAGGAAAAAAATTCTGTCTGCAGTTTTGCACAAAACTAAATGAAGTTATGTTGACAATTATTCAGTAATAAACTAGAATTCATGACAACACAAAATTATGACAGCGGACAGTACATAATATCAACATTGTAACAATTGTAAAGCTTACAAAATACATTTTACTTCCAGAAAATCTAATATCGACACAATCTACCATACATAAGTCCACACAATTTGTATGCTGCAAACCTCGTAGAGTAACTGAGTGTCTGTCAAGCAGACAAGCTTCTTTGAAATTCTTCAAATTCCTTCTTTTCTCTTTAGTTTGCAGATCATAAGCTCGCTACAGAAGTTTGGAAACAACAAATATGATAATTTTTCTCAATATTACTATAACTAAATATAACTAAACTGCTGTTATCAACCAAAGACAACTATGCAGAGTTCCAGTGATTTGATAAACCATTCACAGAGCAAATAATACATATAAAGAAAAAAAACCAGCTGTCGCTAGGGAAAACACACTACAGCCTATGAAGTTCCTGTTGCAGTATTGACCTTCAAGGTCATCCAAGATAATGGTTTTATCTCATAAATATGAAACGGTGTACGCCACTTCCTACTGGTGAAAAATAGCAACGTTTGTCTTATCTCTCACTGTTTCTGAGATATGGCCAGTTTTCCATTGAAAATGTACATTTTTTTCTACTGCTTATGTTCAGCCCCAATTTTGAAAATGTTCTTGCATTAAATTGCTGAAATTTTGCATGCCTATGTCTAAGACACAGGGTTAAATATTTGTGTAAAAAGTTTTCTCATTGGCCCAAAGATTAGCCACAGTATATCCAGGCCCATCGAGAGCCACAGCGGGATCCGGGGAAACATTCTCATGGGGCCCAAAACATTTTCATGGGACCCCTCTGGAGAGAAAATTTTTGAATTTTTCTTTTCAAAATGGTACATTCTGGCGTACTTTATATTTCTGGCCGACGGCGGGGCCCCCCAAACGTCGCGGGGCCCGGGGTAGGTTACCCCCTATCTCATCCTCTCGACGGGCCTGACTATATCCGTAACAGACAGACGAACAGATGGACGGAAACGACAATTCGTACCATAGATGCACTTTACAGCATAGCTGTAGCACGCCAAAAATTACTGGTATGGCAAAACTACAAATAAAAGTTCTTAGTAGGCTTACTTATAGCACGAATCAGTAACGTTTAATTAGAAAACTATTTCGTTTACCCCAACAGGCATCTTCACCTGCAAGCCTTTAATGCTGTTGCCTATATCAGAGCACTTTATTCGAGACAACTATCATTACAATTAAACTGCTTTGATTAACCTACGCTGCCAAAACTTTACGTAGTAGTTAGTGTCGTCGAAATGTCAACTAGTGGCCGCCAGCAATCGTCAGAAACTGATCGACTGTCGTACCCAAGATCCAGTGCCACCGGGAAACTCTTTCAAGCACAACGTCTTCAGCTGGCTTTCAAACGCGTCAAACGCCGTCACAGTTGGTCGGTCATCATTATCAATAGCTTCTGGACAAAGTATGTACGAACTCAACTTAGAACTCATTTTAATTACACGGGTGTCAATGTGCGACTTCTGTGTTTATCTTCACCGCCATAGTTTACACGTTACCAACGGCAACCGTACACACGCCAAATTAGGTAAGCAAACATTGGAGTTCGTCAGTAGCTTGTGGGACGTAGGCTTTCGTGTGGGCATCTCGCCGTCCTGGAGACACGAATCAATCTATGTAAAATGATAGTCGGTATTAACGGACGCGCTGTACGGGGCCCATGAACTTGAAGCTGACAGTCGAACAGACGCAAGTCGTCGCAGGTCTCAAACCCAAACGCCAGTTCTGTTTTTATCTGTCGAGCACGATGTCCTGCTTGATGACTTTTTTCTGAGGATGATCCTCCGAAGAAACCAATTTGGGCGTGTTTAAACTGCGGTCCTATTTTTGTTGTTTTTGAAAAAGTTACAGTCGAAAATGTCGGGGATGCTTTTTGAGACACAGTGTATAGGGCCCATAGTATATAGCTGACCCGACTGTACATAATTTGACAGTGTGTTAGGGGCATAGATGTAAAAAAAACAACATTTTTTAAGTTTTTTATTCTTGCCACGTTTTTTTAACGTTTTTTTAACGTTGTTTTGTTTTGCTCATCGTTTTTTATTTTAAAAAACGTGCATTGAAAATCCACCAAAAGCTTTGTGAAGCAATTTCGGGACCACAGAAACGAATTAATAAGTTATAGTGATTTAGTTTACTTAGTTAGTCCAAATACACTAAATAAAATGTTTTTAACTAGCATATTTAGGTAGTTTAATGCTGCTGTCTTATGACCACACAGCTGAATTATTAAAATTAAATGAAGTTCTCTCTATCTAAACTATAATTCCAGGTATACTGCACTTACAGCATTAGGCATTAGGCAAAAAGTTGAACACATTATGACCAACGTTTTTTATTCAACTTTTTTAAACGTTTTTTTAATCTTGCCACGTTTTGTACGTTTTTTAACGTTTTTTTAAAATTTTTTTCTGGAACGTTTTTTTACATCTATGGTTAGGGGGCTGAGAAAACAGTTGAGGGGCCTCCAACCCCCACCCCGGCATTTCAAACACTGGCCACTACAAATACTCGACGTTATCTTGGCCGACAAGTGGGATAAACAGATAAACGTGATGAAAGGAGGTCATAGGCCTGCGTATAGTTTTATTCACTTGTGTATCACTTCTGACTGACATACACATATGAACTATATTCAGTGCCGGATTAACTATTGTTTAGGTGGTTCACCTGAACCGGGGCCTTTAAACTCGGGGGCCTCATAATTTTACAGAAATAATTTTATACATACGATAGAATGTACTCATAGAGAAGTTAAAAACTACTGATACGCATGGATCTGTTCCAAAACGCCTGACTGAAACTCGGTGGTCAGCTCGTGCTGATGCACTCAACAGTTTGAATTCTAACTATCATGTGTATTTGGAATTTGTACAACAGATTGCCGAAGACCCATTGCAGAAGAAAGAAACTTAGGTTAAAGCTGATTCGATCGTCAACGCTTTGACGAAACTGGAAACAGGTTTTCTGACAGCATTTTGAAGCTGTGTTCTGAAGAAAACTAACATGGCCAGCAAGCATCTGCAGTTCAAATACGCTGATCTAAAATTTTCAGTGAGTCTTTTTTAGCCACTTAATGAGTTTGTTGGAATGCTACATGACGGAAACAAGTTAGAAAAATTTGTAAAAGTGGGGAAGGAACAGTGTCTGGAGCTTCAGAGTTTTTCTGAAGCGAACAAAGTAGGCCTAGGTTACTACCGACGAACTGCATAATGACGAAAGTGTCCAAGATGTCACCATGTCCAACTGTGAAGAATTCAAAATATCCACTTTCCTGGTGATGCCTGATTTCTTTCTGCGAAACCTAGACTAAAGAATCAAAGCCTATTCAAAGGTCGACGAGCTGTTTTCGTTTTGCGCCTAACCGATGTAGAAGCAGAAGTTTCTTTGGCTGGAGCAATAAATCTATATTCTAAAGATTTAGAGGGTCTGAGCGCAGTTGACAGTGAATGGTTCCAGTGGAGATCACTGCTAAAAAACGGCAGGGTTATGCACTGCTTACTTTTCGATATGTTAAAACTGATGCAGCAAAATGATTTCAGTACATCGTTCCCAAACATCTACATTCTTTTTCGTCGCTGTTTGACTCTCCCTGTGACGAACTGTACCGGCGAGCGCTCCTTCAGTCACCTCAAACGCATCAATTAACCCAGACTCAAGAGAAATAAAATAACCTATCTCTGTTGATCATTGAAAGTGATTTGCTTCAAAAGTTGGACTTTTCCACAGTCATTGAGGCCTTTAGCTCAGCTAGGGGTTTAAATGTAGGAAGAGATCCTTCTGACTTTCTGAAGTGTATTTCTTACGAATACGAAATAGCATCATAATCCACGTTTCAAGTAGGCCTATGTGAAACGGTGACAGTATTATTTTGCACCAAAAGTAGTTGCAACTTGCAGCCTGCAGCTGCAGAAGCAGTGTAGCTGTGGCAGTGCACACTGTAGTCTCTTTATAATAAATTTAAAACCGGTCTTTGTAATATTATTGTAAAATTTTAGGGTGAACAACTGAACATCGACTGCTAAAAATTTCAAAATTTGGACAGGGGGCCTTATTTTTTGAGTGTACCAGGAGCTCCAAAGTCTTAATCCGGCACTGACTATATTTCTACGTTCGACATGGTATTGTGTCAGAAATACGTGCTAGGTTAGCCTATCGCGTATCAGCTGTTATCTGATGAGGCCTACTCGGTTGTTGACCCGCTGTGCACAATCGAAGTAATGGGTTGACTAAAAATGCCAGACATGAAATTGAAGAACAAGAAATGTATTGTTTGCAAATAGATTTCATTACAACGCAGTGTGCAATTTTTTTAAAACAACTGCAGAACACACGCTATAGCAGCAAGATAACTTGCATATTATTATCGAATAATTTAAATGCGCATTTAATTATTAAAACGCAACTTTAAAATATCAATGTTAAAACGGCTACAGAGGAGCAAGCTAAATTTAAGTCTACTTAATCTGAGCCTATTCAGCCGCTTGGCACAATCATGTCCTGCATTTTCAGCGCCCCCGTTACTAGTCTTCTATCTCTACAACAGCAGTCGAACGTCATAACTACTTTGTGCGCGATCCATCCGGCTGAAATTCATTCTGCTGAAACGTTTGCGACATTTTGGCGATCAACACATTTTAGGCTTAGGTCTAAGGAAGGGCCCATACGTGAAAAATTAAACCATTTAAAACATTTTTGAGAAGATTTTTTATTGTTTTATATGCACGACCTAGAATGATGGACACTATATATGCTACGACGTATACGACGTTGTGGTTTTTGTCTTGAACTTAAGAGGCCGTATAAATGAGATGCACAGACACAGACAGACAGACGGACAGGCAGGATTCATAGGACGGCCGCGTTATGAAGAAACCGGTAAACAGTAGGCCCAGGGCCACATTTCAAGTATGTGTATTTCGAATACGACGAACTCTGAACTATAGCACCCATTCGATGGTTCAACACAGTACACTGATGATTTATTGTTGTTTGTCGCCATGTCGTTATCAGCAAATTAGCATAAGCTATCCACAGTCCGCACACTTCTGAGACTGAGTGACATAATTGCTCACTAGCTGGACATTTATACTCACTTGTTGGCCTACAAACAACTCAACGTGTGCAGCGTTGCAGTAGTCTCTGTATATGTACCGTATATAACTTGCGTGTACAGAATGTGTGTGAAATAATTAATTATCGTCTCATTGGGTCGTGCGACGATGAGCAAAGCGACGGTTGTTGGAAGACTTCGACGATCGTTGACAACGTGTTTATCGCCAACAGCAACAGACGACCGCTGCGACATCAACAACTGCACCGAGGGTCTCCGACTGACTTCGAATTGCCACTAGACTTTCAAAACTGCCACTAAAATTATAAATCAGTCCGTTGGAATTAAGGAATTAAGGACGACTTGCCGTTCTGACGTTTCGCTCCTGGCAAGGACGGTTCGCCCACCGAAATTTGCGGGCGACGACGGCGAAAATGGACAACGTCGTCCGTTTATCTACTGCGTCGTTCACAATTTTTTACTGGGCGAAACGTTATAATGGCGAAACGACCTAATGTCGCTTGTAGTGCTAGTGCATTTATTGCTGTTTCGCGAAACATTTTGTAATCTTTGCAGCCTATAGAACAACTTGTGAAACTTTTATTTAAGCGAACTACGAAGAAACGTTAGAATCTGTGGTAAAAGTCATAAATTAGTTCTGACAGAGATTTTATGTTAACGTACATATGGATAATGTTCCGACGTCGCTTGAAGCTGAAAATGTTTACTGGGCACCTAGCTACTCCGTTTGACTGATAGCGTAATTCTACATGAAGCTGTAACTACAGCGTAACCTAGTATATATATATATATATATATATATATATATATATATAT
>Ga0209367_1010315_pt1 | contig 12542 bp, 8 predicted proteins | sample WorMetLIZISLAND2_FD_187412 | JGI IMG/M metagenome (GOLD analysis project Ga0209367, IMG submission 187412) | Marine gutless worms symbiont microbial communities from Max Planck institute for Marine Microbiology, Germany - Olavius geniculatus... ... | reverse complement strand
AAAGCTATGGCGAAACAGGCGATAAGCTATTTCCGTGGCGACAATGTAGCATGTAGGCCTAGTGAAATCTCAGCCTATTTTTTTATTATTCTGACTCTTGTGTCGAAATAAAGTGGTCATATCCTACAGTTTTAGACACTATAGCCTAGGCTATAAAAATTCAAAAGCTGCGCGGCGACTGTTAGACAGTCACGCAGGCGTGCGACAGCAGCCGTGGGCCGGTCGGACGCTACGCTGTGATTGGCTGCAACTTGCAACATCATGAATAAAATTGTGCGCGCACAATATTATGCTAATGAGGTCTGCAACGTTGTGCAACTTATTGCAGCGCTTGTTGCAAGTTTTATTGCAGTTATAATAGGGGTATTAGACAGGCCTATATAGCGTTTAGACAACACAGTAGCTACACGGTTACCGTGAAGGCAAATACTACGAATTTTGGTTTATGCTTAAAACAAAGTTTCTATTAAACGAAATTAACGCGCTTGTATTCCTATCTAAACTTTTGTAGGAGAAATTTTTTCATGACTAAAGACTACCCATACCCTATATTCGCCAGAAATGGTTTGCGAAGTTTAGCAACTAAACAGTGTTAAAAATCTATCCGTACCTTGACGGAGAACAAGTCCCGGGAATCGCTGATAAAGCATCGTCTCCACTTTGTGGTGTAGTGGCGCGGTTCCACAGACGATCTCGCGGACACACGACAAATCGTACTTGGCGACTTCAGGACTTTTCGCCAGTTGAATGGCGATCGCAGGCACAACCGACAGGCTGTCAATCTGTAGCAAATTATCACGCGCGGGTCTTCGTATAAAAAAAACAAAGATAGTTGTTAGAAATAATGCAGACTTTGCGGCGTTAATCCTGATTGACTTTCAGAAGTTCGATTTCTTTTCCTTGAAATAGAAAAATGCAAGTACGTAGTTGACTTTTGCTTCTTAGGTTTTGAGTTCTGCACGAAGAACGATATGCCTAGCAGCAGCTCAGCAAGAGCTTATGTCTCGATCTGGTTTTGTGATCATAGGCTTTGACCTACGACCTTAAAATTCGATAGAATTTTCGCGACTGTCGAAATACATGTTAGTGCAAAAGTTCATCAATCTAAGTCCAGTGATTCACGCACGAATTATCGTTTAACCAGAAAAACAAACAAACGAACAAACAGACATACTTAGCGACGCCGCTTGAAACAATACGGTCGTCACGGACAGAGACAAAAACAGCGTTTGGTTTGCATACCCTGTTGACAGAGATGTGTCTGAGGTAAGCGTGAAGGTTGAAGCGAGGCATGATGTGCGTCGTGTATCCAAGCACGAGAGAGTACAGCGTGAACAGACTTCCTTTGATGTGAGCGAAAGGCGCAAAGATCAGTTCGTTTGGACGAACTTTCTGCACTTGGCTGTCACTGCACGCAAGCACACCGCAACTACAGTGAAGCACGTTGAATGCTATAGCTCTTCATGATAAACAGTGACTCATCTCAGAGCTATGGTGCCATATGAGATCACACAGTGCTACCTGCTACTCGACAGCTTGTTTCAAATTCTATTCTATTTTTTCGCAAGGCAGCACAAGCCACAATAAACCTTTAAACAGTGCGTTAAAATGCACAGTCTTTGAACATCATAATTTGATAACATCACGGAAAAAAACAGGCGCAGAGACGTCCTGGGTAAAAAATTTGGAGTAGATAAACAATTGCATTTTTCCGACAACTGCAAATTTTCAACAAAGGAGATTATGGCTGCTCAAAATTTTTAATGTTTTTCCCAAAATTCTTACAAAAAACATTTCCAGCCCCAAATTTGGTACTTTAAAAACAATTTTTTTTTGATAAAAGAAACATTTTCCGACAGGCAAAAAAATTTAGAAAAGGCAACTGTCTCCCTCTCCCGCTTAAGACATATCGTATAATAAATCTTACAGCAAAGTTTTGTGAATCAGGCGCGTTTAGTGCTCAAAATAAAGCTGACCATGAGATGATGAGCTGCGCGTGGATGTTGCGATGCGAAAGCATGACAGCTTTCTGCGGTCCGGTCGTGCCGCTCGAGAAGAAGATCATGACAGAGTCATCAGCGCAGACTCCGAGGTCTCGGGTAGCCGGCAGGGTGGGCAGTCTGTCCACGTAGTTGCTCGATGGTGTGTCCTCGTCGTCGGAGGTCTGGAGTTCGTCCCACGCGACCGTCGTCACGCCCACGCATTCGGAGATCGACGTCGTTGACTCTTCGTTCACGATCACCGTCTATACAGTGCGTCCACAAAAACATCTTAAAATAGCCCGGTCTTGTAGACAGACTAACACGTTGACTTTCACTTTCGATAAGCGTCTACAAAAGTCCACACAAAGTGCCTCGTTTTGAAAAAAAAATCTTGAAGTAACAACCACGAACCTGCACGGAATAAAATGAAATTCTACACACACAATATGTGACGTCCATTGGGGAATCACCAACGCAAAATTGCATTGAAATCTGTCGTTTTGTTCAAGTCCCTTTACAGAATGATCTGCATTTCCAGCATGAATTATTGGCTGACAGATTCGGGTAAAAACTTAACATCAGCCAGTTCACTACGTTCACTTTTGGTGAAAAATATAATAATAATAATGAACTGTTTTATAGAAAATTAAAAAAAAAGAAATCTGATAGTGGGCTTACCTGTACATTAGTTGCATGGACGATCTCGTAGACGACGCTTGCCAGTTCAGGTATTGTGTATACGAACTTGGCGCCACACAGACGCAACTGATGTCTCAGTTCCGCTGTCAACAAATAAACCGTATTATATCGTAATTTTACATCTCTTTGATATAATTAAAACTAATCGGAGTCATTAAGCTAACAACATCAGCCTATTAACTCAACTTTAGTGCATTCTATGTTAGGCATCTTTATATTTGCGGCCAATAAATTACGTGTAATGCAATTATTAACTGGGCACATATAAATGAGTTGTTACATTAGCGACGCCCGCTCGGGAACTCTGGGGCACGTGACGCCCTCGAATTAAAACTGTTTTATTCGTCAGGTCACTGTGAAGGCGCAAAAAACTTTGGAGATTCGACTCCATATTTTTGCGTCAGCTTCAGATTATTCTCCGTGAGTTTCGTGCTCCCTGTGTTTAATTCTAGCGACGCCACTGGCACTGGCCACTGGCGATAAGTCGCCGTACCTCAGAAACGGTGAAAGATGATTCCAGGTTCTATGAGAAACCTCCTGACCGCGTGTCAGATCTCACTGATTGTAATTCTATAAAAAACCGAATGCTGTTTTGTAATCAACTGTGTTGTTTATCTTCTCTTGTACTGTACAATTGCGGTCTATCAAAACCGAACCGCTCCGTGTCTGGCTGCATTCATTGTTTCTATCGTCTTTTAGTTCTTATCGGTTATATTGCTTAGATCTAATGTTTTAGTTACGCGCTGCCGTTCAGAACTGAGTAGAAGGCGCTATGCAAAATTTGTCCAATAATTACCTCCGCCAAGGAGGTAATGTTTTTGCCGGTTTTTGCTTGTTTGTCTGTTTGTTTGTCTGTGTGTCAGCAAGATAACTCAAAAAGTTATAGATAGATCTTTAGGAAATTTTAAGGCCCGTATGTCGGGCATGGCACAAACTACCAGTGATTCAATTTTGAAGGTGATCCGGAAGGAATCCTGGATTCTGGATTTCTTTGAAATTTTTTGTTACCATTGCGTTAAAGAGGGCATAATAAGGGAACCGCTGGCAAAGCGAAGATGGTGGCGCCACCTGGCGAATAACATTGCCTTGGTGGAAGTACCTGCAGGCTATGAGTGCTTTCTAGTTGACTAATTAATTTACTGTCAGTTGTTCTATCGAAGAAGCTTTTGATTTGATTTCATTGATTGTATACGGACTGGAGTAGTCGTAAATAGAAATGTCTTCTGAAATGTCTTCCTTTTGAGAAATGTAGGTAGGGAAAAATAAACATTTTGAGCAGACGTAATATTCTCTGTCAAAAATCTATACCTGGTTTGAGAAGGTTGTTGATAGCGGCGAACACGGCTCCGATCCTCAGGGCTGCGGCTGCGAGCGTCATCCACTGGAAAGAGTTTGGAGCAAACAGAGCGATGACGTCACCTCGACGACATCCCAGCCGCATCAGATGACGTGCCGCCATCTCCACGTCTGAGCGGAATTCACCGAACGTCAGCGATCTGCCATTTGTCACGTCCACCTAGACACAAACACAGCATTCCAACATTATCGTCATGGGCGTCTCGGCAAGAGAAAAAAAGTGGGGCCCTCAAATATTGGCCTATCGAAAAATTGTCCAAAAAATATTTCTTCATGTCGGAAAATTTTCGTCCAAATGTGCAAAATTGCTGCTGAAAGTCTTCCTTTTGAGAAATGTAAGAAAAAATCAAAATTTTAAACAGACGTAATATTCTCTGTCAAAAATTTGCAGTGTCCGTCGGAGAATTGCGACTTCTGCCCCGCCTCCTTTTTAAGGCCACGACGCCGCTGATAATCGTTTTGGCATTTTTGTTTAGCTTACAGCTATTTTCAAAGCTGCTAACGATTAAAAATAACAGTTAATTTTTTTAAAAAATTAACGATTAATTAATTGTTAATTTTGACGAAAACTCACCGTGGTTATTACGTGTGCAAAAATGCAGGTTTCTTTTAACTGTTATTCAGTCAGTTAACAGCTGTTACAAATGAAATAAAACAATAAACTTATGTCTACATTATCATTTGCAGTAGGGTTTGTTTTGTGCAATCACATTTTTCGGAGAAAATGACTGTCGTTATCTTTGGTTTGCCCCATGTGTGCTTTATACCCGGTTTACACGATCAAGCTGGCTCGACGAGCTGGCTCGACCAGTTGGCTATATGTTAGCTGGACGAGCCAGCATGATGTTTGCTCGATGTTTGCTCGATCGTGTAAACGGGGTATTATTGATACACATGCATGATCATAATTTTGATTGACAACCGCGCACCAGTGCGTTGGAGTCCTCGTGGCCCTCCAGTCCATCGAACAGCGTCACGGCGAACCCGACCTCGGGTATTTCTTTATCCGGACCGAGTGGCGACGTTAAGACGCCGTCCTCTATCGGCAGCGAACTGACACAACTACACACAACGCACACGAGTCATTCCAAACAACTGGTAAAAAGGCAAAAAAATCTACTGATTGAACATCAGATGCGGATTTAACGTAAGTCGGTACTGGTACAGTGGCCGATGAGGTCCATGGGCCTTTTAGGCTTCTGGGTCTCCCGAATGGCTGAATTTTGGCTTGCAAATTTCTGACCACCGTAATGCGTCATTTTTACAAGCATAATTGAAAAATTTTCTGAAAAGAGAACACACTGCAGCTCACTCCCCAAACATTAAAAGAAAATGTGTTTCCGATCCAAAGGAACATCACGGCAGACAAAGTCTGCACTAACCGACGCCAAACTACCGAGAAAAAAACACAGAAAAACACCAATAGGCCTACCGAATACAGTTACGACACTAACTTGCAAATGAAAAGCAATCAAACTTGACAAATTGTTACTAAAAATAGCATAAAAGTCTTAGCGTATATTTAAATAAATGGGGGAGGGCTGAGAATGTCAGACAAGAAAATGATAGACCATCGAAATGCAGGGCATGAAATTGACGGACATGAAAATTTAGGACATGAAAATGGAAGACGTGTTTCGAGCCGCAGAATATGCCTAGATTGAGTGGACTTCGGTTTAGCATCGCTCCCTGCAACCGTTTACTTCCTCGATTCGAATAATGTCCAAGATCAAAGATCAGATCAGTTGGTGTAATTACCGGTGCGAACTTTGATATTTCTAAGTTGCGTTTTAGTAATCGGATATGCATTTTAATAATTTATCTATAATATTATAGAATTCACGTTGCTGCTGTGACTTAAGTTTAGCCCTTATTTTTAAAAGAATTGCACACTGCATTATAATGTAATCTACTTTCAAACCGTAGGCCTATAGCTTTGTTCTCCAGTTTCATGTCTGTCATTATCATGTCCGTCAATTGGTCTGTCTATCTCATGTGCGGCATTTTTAGTCAACTCAATAAATGTCCATCAAATTACCTTTGAGTCGGCATGTTATACGCTGTGTTGTGTTGTCTTCTCTCGTGCTTTCTTTCTCTCGTTTTCTCAGTTTCGCAATGCTTTCGTTCGTCTCGTCTCGTTGATTCTGACCAAACCTCGTCGGCGCATCTGCATTTATCTGTCTCGCCGGTGTCCAGGGGTGGGCGAGATCTGGAAAAGGGTCAAGCAGACCGAATTCTCTGTGGGTCAGGGGTGGGGTGGTTGATCAATAAGACGCGGAAATCTCGCTCGAAGTTCGAGTGAACCGTCATGTCGTAAACATCTCCACTCTGCGAATGTAGGTAATGTGACTCTAAGGGAACCGGCGATGATGTCAAAACTACTGTACTTCGGGGAAAATTTTGTATTAACTTGCAATGTTGAAACTAAAAAGTTCAAAACTGCAATGGCGCGTCTGTGCAAAGACATACAAATATGCGCAGCAGAATTGCGACGGCAAAGCAAACAAAAACAGCTGCTAACTGGAAAGCGGGATGGCCTACAAAATGAAGAAAAAGAACAAAATGCGGAGCAATTCTTACTTTTTATGTTGCTAGGACACAGACAAATTGACCCAAGCTAACAGAGAAAGACTATATGAGCTTTTGAAATGCAAATCTGGAAGAGAATGGAGATCAGCTGGGTTGTGAGGGTAACGAATGACGAAGTGCTGCAGAGAGTCCAAGAAACCAGGAGCATCTTGGACACAGTACGGCAGCGCAAACATAGATGAATAAAACACAAAATCTTGAGGCACGATCCTCCGATGAAAGATAATTATGATGAAAAACAGGATCATGGGCAAAAGCAACAAGAGAAAAAAAACAGTGGCGGCGATCGAGGTCATTTCGAGTTCAGAAAATCGTCAAACCAAGTCAGGTCACCCGGAGTCCCGCGTGTCGGACAGTCGCCCGCACGGACATATTCCCGTATGAACTATAGCCTGCTACCGCAGGAGCGGACAGACGCCCGTAAGGCAATTAGTGGCAATTAGCGTCACGTCGGACAGACGCCCGTAGACTGCCGATTTCACAGGTTCTGTGACAAGAGTGAGCTACGTTCACAATACAGAACGCAAACAACGCGTTAATGTGCTTACGGGCTATTGTCCTATGCTGCATCCTCGCCGGCGGTAGCAAGCAATAGTTCATATGGGCATTTGTCCGTGCGGGCGATTGTCCTGAGTCCCGGACGGCGCGAAAAGCTCGCCTTGCCTCAATGATTTAACGAACTTTTACTGCATTTAGTAGGAGGGATGACACCTTCTCCTTTTCCTTCCCTTCTCTCCAATTCCCTCCCTTCCTTTTTTCCTTTTCCGCCTCATCCTTTACCCTTTAGCAGTTCTTTCCCTATCTTTACCTCCGCTAAGGAGGTTATGTTTTTGCCAGACTTTGTTTGTCTGTCCGTGTGTCAACAAGATAACTTAAAAAGTTATGTACAAATCTTTCTGAAATTTTCTGGGAATGTCGGAAATGGCAAAGACTACCAATGATTCAATTTTGGGGATGATCCGGAAGAAATCCTGGATTCTGGATCACTTCAAAATTTTCGTTACCATTGCTTTCAATGGGGCATAAGGAAACAAGCCGAAGATGGTACTGCCACCTAGCGAATAACATTGCCCTGGCGGAGGTGTGCGGGCTCTGACTGCTTTCTAGTTTTCTTTTATTTCCCTTCTCTTTTGAATCTACAGGGTAAGTCAAAAATTTTACACGCCTAAAGCTTTATGAACATTATTTTCAAAGACTGAAAATTTTCAAGCCATATTTTAGATAAATTTTTGGCGTTCAAATTTAAGCCCAGCTTCAAAGTTTTATTTAATTATTCTTTAATTTGATGAAGTTATGCGCGCTCACCCAGAGAATTTTCTATTTTCACTTGAAAGCCCATTGTATGAACCTCATTGTGAAATATGAATGGCCACCAAATTCACCAAATTTTAACCACTTGACTACTAATGTGCCTGGTGCAATGCCGCAGACATTTTACAAACTTAAGGTGCGATCACACTAGCGGTCCGGACGGCAGTCCATCCGAACGGTCGTTAAAAACTCCAACCGTCCGGGCCGCTTGTATGACCGCACCTTTAAAGCTGAAGACCATTTTAGAGCTAAAAGGTGCGCTGCAGCACATACGCGATGACTTGCCGGAGACTTTCGCAATATCATCTGAATGCATGTGCTGTATGCATGTGCTGTGTCTGGCCAGCAATTTTTGGAGATTTTGAGCGTGAACAACGCCTTTTTGACGCCAGCTACAACTAATACCGAAACAAAGCAACAGGCAGGGCGGAGCCAAAGTGGTGTACATGTATCTTCCAGGCAGGTCATTTGACCTGGTGAACCCTGGTGTAGCGACTCCACTGATACGAAAGCGCCAGCAAATGCTCAGCGACATCGCAAGAAAAAAACTATGCATGTAACTTTGAGCATAAGCGCAGAAAACAAAAGCAGATTAGCAGAATAGTTTGTTACAAACCTGCCATACGGCGGAAGATCAAAGAAAAAAAGTGTTTAAAATTTTGTAACAATTATAATTTGAACAAAGTTTATGAGATGCACGACAGCCTTAGCATTAGTTCCTGTTTGCAGGTTGTCCAGGATTATCTCCAGCCATGTCGGCGCAATTCACTTATGAAATGTGCGCCACAACCAAAAATTGCAAAAAAAACAATAAACCCCCCTTTCAAAAAAATTTAAGGTCATTCGAGGTCATCGATGTTAACAGCATTAAAAAGCTCGTCATATACTGCTTGATATAAGCAGTATATCGGTGTCCATCTGCAACTGTTTTTACGCTAAGCGAGCCAAAAACGGCAAAATAAACACTTTTAAAAGAGGAGTAACCATCTTTGACGCCCGCCTGCGCAAACTTCCTCGAACCTAAAAAATCGCGACTTAAACTACTGAAATCTGCGTTCAGTGCTAAAAATTTTATACGCAGGTTGTCTTGGTCTATCTCCAGCCATTTTGGTGCAATTTACTCTTAAAATGTGTGTGGCAGGCCGAAATCACAAAAACTTTACTACAAACCCTTCTTTTGGAAGTTCAAGGTCATTCATGGTCATCAATGTTGATAAATCTAAAAGCACGTCACCATGCAGTGCTTGTCATAATGCGCAGCATATCTGAGTCTATCTGCAACCGTTTTCACACTAAACGAGCCAATAGCGGCAAGGTAACATCTTTTTTCGAGGGGTACCTCTTTCTGACGCCCTCATTCGAGGAGAAGTTTCTTACCCAAGGGCACGAAATTTTGTCACGCAAAACTTAGAGTCCATGTGGCAGCCAACAGTGAAAATTTCGTAATCCTAACTTGCACCGTTTTGATAGGGCTCAAGGGTGTGACGGACGGACAAACGGACAGACACCTCGACGATGGCTAAGACGCGCGAAACATGCTGTCGCGCGTAAAAATCTGTCAGGTATTAAGTTATAACCGTTTTAGCCTAACATTTCTGTAAGGTGATTGGTCATTGCTAACACGGTAACAAGACTTATTTCACTCCACGCCTTAGTTTAACATGCGCATAGACGCTGGAACCCAAGCCGTCACTTTACGACAGACAGTAGTCCCCAGACCGTCAGACAACAGTGACCGGTACACACCGGCTGAACCTATGACAACTGCGTGTCCTTCTGTGTTTACCGCTTGGCGGACATGCGTCGGTTCTTTGGTGCTTCGGTCAGAGGTCGATCGTTTCGGTTATTTATAACGAACGACCACTCACGTAGGCCTATACGCCGCCGTGACGCGAATTCCGCCGCCGCAGCCGATTTACTGCGCCGCACATAAATTATTTGCAGAAAAAAAATAACTTCCAACTAGTGAACGACTCTCCAAGATTTACGCACGCACGCACGCACGCACTGCTGACTGCCGAGAATTAAAACGAGCGAAGTTTACACTTGCTGGTATCTTTGGTGGTCATTTTCTGTAAATACTTATGTCCAGTCGAATAAGTTATATGATAAATACCACATTATTCACAACTTTTATATAGGCGCAATCGCGCACACAAAGCAAGCGATTACACCTAGGTTATAGCTACACACTTTTTCCGTAGCGTGGTCTGTAGTTTGTCGTCTGTCGGTCTGTAGTCAGTCACATGCATTTTGCTTAAAGTTAATCCGCTTGACTAACTTATATGCTATTTGGCGAACAAACTTGGGAAGTCCAATAGTACATTGCATTAAATAGGAGTTTTTGACCCACAGGAGAAAGAAGATTTTGGGATCTAAACCGGTCGTGGAAAGAAAGCGATTTCCCACAGTGATTACAACTCTATACACTCTATGGTAACGCTGCTACATGGAATGCTAAAATCAATGCCAGGGCCTACGATACAGCAATTCGGCAAACTTGGGTTATGGCTGCAGGCAGAAAATTTGCATTCAAAATTGCGGCCAAACCGCTGCAGATAAAACCGCTGCAAATAGAGACACGGTTACTACTGACAGCCTATAAGAACTCGTCATCGCTCTATCCAATACACACCATCGCCGACCTTCTACAACGTACTGTTTAGCCACAGTATATGCGATACCAACACCATCATTACATACACACCAGCGATATCGACTTCTCGCAAACTATCGACGTCCTTGCATACTGGCCCGCATTCTCATTCCCCTGAAATTATCCCGGCCGCTGCATTGTTCCACGAAGATCGCACACAATAATCTCGAGTCAGTGAGAATAACTCAGAAGTTTGCGTTTATTGTGTCAACGCTTGTTCAGCTTTACCTAAGATTCACGATATAATGACAGTACCGGAGAACGAGGAAATCGACCGCGCTGTTGCCGGAAAAGAGAAGTATTAATTTGCGGCGTGAAAATCTTTGAATTAATCAGCTCGGCGGCCAGCCAGACTAAAGATCGGTTCGCAAAAGCTAGGAATGATTGGCAGCACCTGTCCTCAGGACGTGAAATAGTGCAGCAAGGTCTGCCTCTGTGTCGCAAGACAATTCGACGAAATGCAGACGACACGTAGACCTAAGCCGCGCGTATTAGAAGGTCCATGTTTACCATTTACAAGCAATGTCATGTCATGGTCTACCGCAGCTTTCCACGGGGTCAGCGGGGCACTACACAAGTGTACCCCAATCGTCCTGGACTCGCTATTGCGAACTGCAGAAAAATAGCGATGGAAAGAAAAAGAGACAGCGAGAAAAGTTGGCAAAATGACTTGGTCACATTACAACGATAACTGCCAATGCTGCTTCTTTCGACGACAATGCACGTCAAACAGCGACGATCGACATTCGTTTTCTTCAGCGGTAAAAACATCACTTGGACAACCAAACAACCACGTTCTTGCAGGAATTTTTACGCACGCGTAAAAATATCTTCGTCGAGACTTTGGTCGAAAACAGTTGCCACCTTATTTGAAGATGGTTGTTGACGAGTCACATCGCGTCGATCAAAGAGCTATAGCTATAGATAGAGAAGTCGAGGTCGTACGTCATGTCAGAGTAGCTGTGATCACACGGTATGTCATGTCATTCATTGGTTCGTGAGTACACTGTGAGGCACAAAAACACACCAAAATGTATCGATCATAACTTGAAGACAGATTATCACAATGTGATAATTTTCAGTAGGCCTACGAATATTCCAGACACAACTAGCCATCAAATGATCATTCATGTTTCCACCTCACCGAACGTCTGTATCTGCACCACCTGGAAAAATCAAAAGAAGCAAAATATAACTTTTTAAATTTAATACGATATGATTTGATTAAAATGATACACTCAGCACATTTTGTCCAAATTTCTAGCACTTTGGCTGACAGTTTATTCAGTTGTCCTGTTGTGCAACTGCTGACAGTAATTTAATATTTAAAATGCCGGTCACATATTGGCCGTTTGTGTGAACACAGAAATGCGTGTGCATTCTTCATTCATTGACAGCAGTGTCGACAATGTTCTGCTCCAGACATCAACCAGTTGCTTTTTGAGTTCACCAACACACGTAAGCTGCATCTGATAGACCCACTGGTGCACGACACCCCAAACATTGTCCAATGGGCTGAGATCAGGGCTGTTCAGAGCCATATATCTCTAAGGGGGCGCTGAAATCGCGGGAGTGGACATTGCGGGTGTGGACATTGCGGAGTGATTGGTAGTAGAAAGCTCACATGTAGCCTATAACCCTGAAACGGAACGCTATGTTTTTTGGACATGTCAAGTCAAAGAATGTGAATAGTGGAGATTTTTGGATATTTATGATGCTACTGAATAAGTCAAATGCAATAAAAAAAATACGCATCGCAAACGTGTGAAATAAAGCACACAAACAGTCTACATTAGTAGCAAAGTTCACACTGTCTCTAATTAAAAGCACTGTTTCTAATGAAAAATACGCATCACCATCGTGATCATACCACGACACACCGGACACCCTGCATCCATCTCAGCAACTCGCATTGCACAGTTTTCACAAAAGCGTGCGTGCCCACACGG
>Ga0209367_1010313_pt1 | contig 12543 bp, 7 predicted proteins | sample WorMetLIZISLAND2_FD_187412 | JGI IMG/M metagenome (GOLD analysis project Ga0209367, IMG submission 187412) | Marine gutless worms symbiont microbial communities from Max Planck institute for Marine Microbiology, Germany - Olavius geniculatus... ... | reverse complement strand
TCAAAATACATGTACATATAACAAAAAAAATATATAATCAATAATATTATAGTCGTAAAATGAAATCAGTTTATCACAGAGTCTTAGTTCACAATCACATTGTACGTTTTGGAGTGGTGACGTTTTTTAGCATTTTTTCTACGCTTTGCAACGTTTTCGTCGTTTTCCATTGTTAGCTACAGCAATTCCGCACCATACATTCCGCAAATTACCACCACATCAAGCTCGGAAGGTAGGCAGTAATTTTCGGGCTGATCACGTGATCATGCCTGTCAACCAATCATCTTCATTCCGCAGATTTCGTTCCGCAAATTACTTTCCGCATTCCGCATTTCCGCAAATTACCCATACCCACAGATCGGGATCTGGCGACTGTAAGCTTCCCCCGTGGGGTCCTGTGCAGTCTGGCCTGGCCTACTTTCATTAACCTGGTCGCAGATTATTTTCACGCTTATGCAACTCTGAAAACGCATCTAGTGGTCGTGGCAGTAACTTCAATTTGTTAATTTGCAATGAGTTATTACCGTGCTTAGATACTTTGGAATTTGTTGTAGTTTTAGTTTCATTTTTGTGCTGCAATTTTTTTTCCTAAATTTCTAAACTCTGAAGTTGCCCTAAAGAATCAGAAAGCACCGATGGTGCACCCGCAGCCACTGGCAATTAGCAATCTTCAACGTGCTGAAGTAAGTAAGTAAGTACCGACAAGTAAGTAAGTTACGTGTCAGCGGCAATCCCACCAAAGCTGAGATGAGGTTTAAACCAGGGCCACCGGGAAAGGGAATTCCCGGGAATTTGGCTTTTTCCAAATTCCCACTGGAATTTCCAGGAATTCTGCAAATATACAAATTTTTGTATTTTTACGCATTTTTATCCAGGAAACCGTTTAAGTTATCATTTTCAGGTGCAGAAATACACTGATTACTGTTAGCGATGGTCCATAATGGATGAATACTGTACAACTGATGCATGATATTTTTATATTGATGAAGATTAGCTTTTATGTCTTTTGCTGTGGTGAAGGGCTGCCTGAAGTATTCGATTACTCGAATTCAAAATTTGGCTCGAGTGCTTTCAGGAGTTTGGAAAATTGGCTGAAAAAACAAGACTCATGTGATCGATCAAGTGTGCGTGTGTTTGACTCTCTTTAAAAACTTTCTGCTAGGCCTACTGCAGTAATACAGGTGCATTAATTGAGTTTGTTAGAAACCAAAACTTTTCGAAAATTTTTGCAAAACAGGGCAGTTTTTTCACTATCAACAAAACAATTTGAGTTGGTTAGGCTACCTGTATAATCAAGTTTAATTACTGCAAAATAATGTAAAAAACAAACAATTTTCTACGGATGCCAAAAGAATGGCCAAAGAATACGAACATTTTTATATAGCACTGCTTCTACTACTGTAATAGTTGTCATAATTGACGATTATAGAAAAAGGGATTTCGGGGATGTTTTTACAAATGGGGGGGAATTTTCAACTCCCAAAATGGGAATTCCTGGTGGCCTTGGTTTAAACCATACTTGAAAGAAAGAAGGAGATCTAGTTGCAAGTACTGTTACAGTGCTGGCAGCCATGTGTCAGTTAGGCCTATCTCACGTTATGATTGTGTTTATGCAATAATGTGTCTTTTTGAACATTTTCTGCTTACCAATTTATGTATCCGTTTTTTGTTTGTTTGTAGAGAGAATTCTCGCTTTTATTGCTTACTTGAACCAACAGCAGCATGGGTTAGTTTTTTTGCTACTGTTACTGCTACTGTTACGTTTGTCTGCCTTTTACATTAATGAAAAATATGTTTTTGCATGTCATTTTTGTCGTGACATAACATCGGTGGATGGTTGCGAACTTTGAGGCCAGCATTTTCAAGGCCAAGGCCAGTGATAATAATAACAAGAAATTTGAGTGAATGCTCACAAGATGCACAAAAGCCTATAACAGTTCCTCTTCGCAAACTGTCAGTCTATCTCCAGCCATTTCGTCACAGTTCATTCTTGGAGCGTGTGCTGCAGCCGAAGATTGCAAAAGTCAATAAAAACCCCTTATTTTGGAAATTCAGGGTCTTTCAAAGTCGTTGATGTTGATACAACTGAAAAGCTCGTCACTAGTGCTTGTTGTGATAGGCAGCATGCCCATGCCTATCTGCAACTGTTTTCACGAAAGACTGGCCAACAACGGTAAAATAACGACTTTTACAGGGGTACCACTCTTTGATGTCCTCGTGCGCAGGTTTCCTTGAACCTAGAAAATCGAGACTTGGACCGTCAAAATCTACGTTTAGTGCTGAAAATTACGTACACAGAGCATGTTTATCTCAGTTAATTTTGGTGCAATTCGCTTTTGAAATGTGTCTTGCAGCCAAAAATTGCTAAAAATCCATAAAACCCCTACTTTGGCATTCAAAGTCATCCAAGGTCGTTGAATTCGGTGGCAATCGGTGGCCTAGGTTACTGTTAATCACTAATAGGAAATCATGCGCTGGCTCTCGATTGGCATCGAATTCAATGACCTTAAATGACCTTGAACGCCAAAATAGGGGGTTTTTATGAATTTTTTGGCGATTTCGGGCTGCGACACAAGTCTATATCATTCACAACGTAGTGCCACGTACGGAACTATCATTATGCGATCCAGATAGAGAATTTGGTATTTGTATATTAACTTAGCGTGAACGCCCAATTTTCAGCTAAACTACTGAACCAGAACTGCTATAGGCTTTCGCGCATCTTGTGAGCATTAGCTTAAATTTCTTGCTTGTCCTCGAGCTGTCATCGAGGTCGAGGACAGTTTAATTCTTGAGGACCCTATTTCTGCATAACTGACAGAGTTTGTGACTGTTATTATTGTAACAATGCTGCTGCTACTGATGATGATGATGATGATGATATTGTGTGTTTTAGCAGCAGAAATGCTGAGTGCAGAGAAGATAAAGAAAGAACCAGCAGACAATGAGACTGCACTACAGCTAGGTCAGTGACGTAGTCTGTAAATAGTTTGTTAGCTCTTGTTTTTACGTGCGAGAGCTAGCATAGTGCGTATTAGCTATGGTAATTCTGTCTTGGTGTCTGTCACAACTCGGTACTGATCAGAGCCCAGGTGAGATAGAGACTTCTGGTTTTCACCATATGATAGCATAGAGTCTCTAGTATTTTGTGACAGAATTTCATGCCACTGGGTGAAGGGGGTTTCCACGAACGATGGGGAGAAATAGGGGCACCCTCTTAAAAAGCGTTATTCCACCGTTATTGGCTCTTCTAATGTGAAAATGGTTGCAGATAGGCACAGACATGCTGCTTATCATAACAAGCACTGGCAACGAGCTTCTTAGAAATGCCAACATCGATGACCTTGAGTGACCTTGAAACCCCAAAATAGGGGATTTTAGTAAATTTTTCTCGATTTCGGGCTGCGACACGCACTTCAAAAGTGAATTGCACCAAAATGGCTGAATATAGACCAAGACAACCTGCGTATGCAATTTTCAGCATTGAATGTAGATTTTAGCAATTCAAGTCCGGACCCTCTAGGTTCAAGGAGGCCTGCGCACGTGAGTGTCAAATAGGAGTTCCCCTTTTAAGAAGTGGTTATTTATCCGCTGCTGGCTTGTCTAACGTGAAAATGGTTGCAGATAGGCACAGACATGCTGCTTAACATAACAAGCACTGGCGACGGGCTTCTTAGGATTGTCAACATTGATGACCATGGTTGACCTTGAACCTTAAAAATGAGGGGTTTTAGTGATTTTTTGGCGATTTTTGGCTGCTAAAGAGTGAATTGCAACGAAATGGATGGAGATAGATCAAGATTACCTGCGAACAGGAACTCGCATGTCTTATGAGCGTTAGCTCAGATTTCTTGTTAGTTTTGTCTGTCGTGTCATTTAGTTTTATTAAACTATTTTCATTGGCTCATATTTCTTTGGTGTTGATCTTGTGAAGTTAAGAAAATCTGTCTTGCAAGATATTGATGCGGCGATCCCTGGAGTGAGTCCCCTGAAGCTGGAATACTCATAACTTTGGAAAAGTAGACTGTTAAACAAAGACCACAAGCAGTAGTAGTAGTAATGGTTCTAGTAATGGTAGACTATTGTAGACTTTGAATTTGTTTGTCTTTGTTACAGCCACTATCTGTTCAACTTTATTTAATAGGAATGGTACTTGTCACAATGGATAATCTCCATGACAATTAGGCTATTAAGATTTTGTTGATACTGGTATCATTACAACATTTTTTGACATTTTAGTTACTGTTCTAAACCATATATAGAATTGGCATTCTGCATTGTCATTGTCTAATTTAATCCTCCGAATGGGTCAAGCATAAATGCTGGGTCCTGGATACAGGCCGAGGAATACGTGTTTTCTTCTTTCTTGTTCAATAAGTGGATTAGTATTGCTGTACTGTTGTTTCAGCATCAACATTGTCATCTTTATCATCATCTGCAAGCCGACCATTGTCAAGCAGCAATGCCAGCAGCAGCAGCAGCAAACATGTAACATCACCATTAGCCAGCAGTGGTAGTCGAGTTCTGTCAAGCCGAGCTGTAGGCAGCAGCATAGCGGGCCAGAAGACAATTCTGCTTGTCCAAGCTGTTAGCAAGTCATCCTCAACTACTGGCAGTGGTGCCACTGGTGGAGCAGGATCGATACAGTCACTATTGCTGCCACCTAGTATGAGAAACAGCATTACATCCAACAGCGATTCTGCGGTCTCATCTGCAAATCGTCTCAACAACATGTCGATGTCACGGCTTTCGTCTGACTCGTTGACGGTGACACCGGCCCGGCTTGGAGTCCGAGTTGTCTCCGTACCTTCATCTTCGTCTGGTACCTTGGCAGATGTGTCAGCAGGGCAGTCACATGTGGACGTCCTTACAACGTATGGCTTGGTGTTTAATAGTCGCACAATCCAGGCTGATGGCACGGTCTGCACATCAAAGGAGTACCTCTGCAACTTCTGCCAGTTCAAGGTCTCGACTGGCGCTGCATTGCAGGAACACTCGCTTACACACCTGTTTTCGTGCAATCATTGCTCGTTCCGGTCCACATCGCGGCTTGAATGTCTGATGCACAAGCGTGACAGTCATCCATCGGCGGCCGATGAACTGGCCGGGTTTGAGGATCTGGATCACCCAAGCCTTGTGACGAAAACGGCCCGCATTTCCCGCCTTCTTGGAACTACTTTTGTTTCTCCATCTTCAACCAGTGCTCGACTGGGTGCATCATCTCTGGTAACACATCCAGTCCGTTCTGCAGGGATATCTGTCTTGAGTACGGTAAACAGCAGTGCAAGACCGGTGCCATCAACTTCAACGTCGTCATCGAGCGTAGTTCGGCGGGATGTTCGCACGATGGTGGGTAAGACAGTTGGTGACAGTTACTTCACATACCGCATTGCACATGACACCGATGGACGGGTCCAGGCGTATGAGTGTGACATCTGCGGCTTTCGATCGGTCCACATCAACGACATGTTTACACACGCGTCGACACACTCGCTTGCTGATCTGACCAAGTCCGGGGCAGCGGCAATCAACAACGTTGTCTGGGAATGCTTCTATTGCTCGTTTTCGGCACCCCTCCAGGCATCAGTTGTCAGCCATGTCATCGCATCTCATCCCAATCAGCCAATTCAGCTGAAACGTCTGCCGTCTACTCCTGCTGCTGTAACCGGTGGTAAAACTTCGATAGAATCATCAACTTCATTTAAGTCTGTATCATCATCATCATCATCCACTGAAGTAACTCCTCTGTCTCCTGAGCAGTCAGCCTCTGATAAAACGGCCTCTGCTGTAGTTCTATCAACGAAACTGGCTGATGTTAGGGCAGAGAGGAAGAGGAAGTCGGATGCGAGTGATGAGGGATGCATCTGGGGTTGCTACTACTGCTCCATGCAGTCAGCATCACGCAATGACATTATCAGTCACCTCAAGAAGCAGCACAGCTCTGAGAAGCTGGTCATCACGCGGCGTAGAATTACCCATGTTGCTACCGGCAGCAGTGGTGGAGCTGGCGGTAAACCATCAGCAGCTGTTGCTAGTGGAGACGAGGACAAACCTTCAACTGACACCACTGCCAACACTTTGCCGACTACTGAACCGGAGGAAGGTACAAGAGCCGAAGAAGATGGTAGGGTTGTTGCCTCTTCCACATCCATGAAAAGTCAGTCATTGACATCTGTGGATGACAGTCAGCAGTCTGCAGTATTGCCAGCAGACAGCGGAGAACCCGGTGATCAGTCATTCATTGGAATGGCAGCATCAGCCAAGTCACGACGCAAACAGATGGCACCACGTCGAGTTGCTGATGAACTTGCCGCAGCTGCTACTGCTGCTGCTGCTGCCAGCGGGGATAAGTCAATAACTAATGACATTGTGGCACTTGCTGTGGATGAAGTCATGAGGGATATGGCTCCTACAACTTGTGAGGCTTTGCCTGCTGTGCTTGCAAACCCTGCAGTGGGTACCAACAGTAGTAGAAGCCTTTTGACGTCAAGCTCTGTTCCACGCAAGCACAGCCGCAGCAGCACTTCTAAGTACGACAACCTGATAAAGAAGCTCAAGATGGCAGACTCGGCAGAGAATGGAATGGATCTAGCCAGCCTCCTGGACAAACCACGGCTTGATGAGCCATTTAAGACATCATCACCCACTACGAGGTCTTCCCAGGGCAAGGCACTGTCCCTACTTACCGGTCAGCTGGTGTCTGGCTACGTTCAGCCTCCAAACAGCGTCCCCACTTTGTCATCGCCCAACCACAATTCTGCACTGAACTGCAGAGGTAACTCTGCTGTGAATAGTCGACAGTCATCTGGACTAAAAGTCAGCGTCATTCAGTATGTGGAGAAGAAATTGGTCGACCGCAGTCAGTACTATGTGTATGATGCTACACGACTGACAGCACGGTGCTCAGTATGTGGCACGACGGCTCGTGGCTCCGACGTGCTGAAACAAATTCAGGAGCACATCGCTGCACATTTCAACGAATGTCGCTGGGCATGCACGTATTGTGCATTTCAGTGCAATCGACGTGCTGCTGTCATCACTCATGTGACGCAGCGTCATCGCGGTCAACCACTGCGGATCATTCATCGACATCCCGGCCACAGCAAAACTACCAAGGACTCAACTTTGGAGCCGAAACAATCGCTTCCAAGTAGACTTGTCGATGACAGTTCAAGGCGGAAACTTCGAGGTCCTCGAAGTCACCGGGAGTGGCGTCATATTTCCACATCGGCCATGATGTGGCAGTGTGCTTTCTGCAGCCGGCGTAGTCTGTTCCGCGGCATGATTGCAGTCCACATGAAGGTGTCCCACTTTGAGCAGAACCCTGATGACATTCCTGTAGTACCTCAGCAATGGATTCGACCACCAGTTAACATCGATGCTGCTGATCATGATATTGTGCTGAAGCAGGGTCGGCTGAGTCTTGTCAGGTTTTGTAATTTCTTAATTCTATTTGCTGTAAATATTTTTAGAACTTTATTAGTAATTTATTAATAAATTGTCTTACCTATACAGCATTTTAATTTTGATTTTGATGGCATTGTATACTACACTGTGTCCCAAAAAAACGTCCTTGACATTTTCGATTGTCAGTTGAAAACCAGTTACCAGATCCTGATAATTTTTGGTACGAATATTTCTGACACAACTTGCCATCAAATGACCATTCACTTTTCCACCACAGCCATTGTCCATTTTTACACTACCTAGGGAAAGCAGATCAAGTGAGACATACCTTGAAATAAACAGAAAACCTGAAAAACATCCTCTGACATTATCGATTGTAACTTGAAGAAGGATTAGCATATTTTAATAATTGTTTCCAAAAATATTCGTGACAACTGGCTATTAAGTCATTGTTTAAGTTTCCACCTCACCCAACGTCTGCTTCTGCACTACCTAGGGAAACCAGACCAAGCATAATAAGTTTTGAAATGAATGACAAAAATGTCAGTAAATTTTATCTATCCAGATTTGTGGGCCCCAACAGCTAGTCTATTACATGTTGTCTGCCATATGACATTCAGGAATGTTTGTGAATTCAAGAAGCAACTGGTAGGTCTGGATTAATCTGGAGCAGAGCATTATCAATACTGCTGTCAATGAATGAAGAAAGCGTCTGCATGCTTGTGTTCGCATAATGGGTCGATATTTCGAGCAGTTTTACTGCAGACGGTTGAAAAATGGACAACTGTATATAATGTCAGCCAAAGTGTCAGAAATGTGAACAAAATTTGTTTTATGTGTTATGTTGATTAAGTAATCATACTGCATTAGATAAAAAAGTAATATTTTGTTGGTTCTGTTTTTCCAAGTCAGTGCAGGAGCAGGCACTAGTTGAAACGAGAAATTGAATGGTTATTTCGTGGCCAGTTGTCCGAGGAATATTTGTACCAAAAATTATTAAAATATGTTAATCCTTCTCAAAGTTATAGTTGAAAATGTTTAGGATGTTTTTTGGGACACAGTGTATACAGGATGGGCTAATAAAAAACGTGACACTTTACTTTTGTCCATATCTTCACTAATTATTGACCAATTTTCAAAATTCTTTTACCTGCACATTCTACAGACATGTGATTATTATATATCTCACCTCGTCAGAAATTTGTCTCTACACCACCTTGTGAAATATATATAAAATATACATATATTACGATTATAACAGACAAACATTTTGGTAAATGAAAAGAAAAAACACCTCAGACTAACATTGCGGTGATTGGATGGTCTGTATGATGCTAGACTGTGTGGCTCTTAACACAATCTAGTGTCATACCGATGATTTAGCACAATGTTGGTCTGAAATGTTTTTATCATTTACCTAAATGTTCGTTATTATCCTTAGTTTTTTTTCTTACATTTATATTTCTCACGGTAGTGTAGAGATGGTGGGATATAAAATTATCATATTATTGCGTATTGTTCGCAGAGTGTGCCAGTCAAAGAATTTTGAAAATCGGTCAATAATTGCCGATATGGACACAAGTAAAGTGCCACATTTTTATGGCCCACGATGTATATTGGTCAAGTCAGTCACTGGTTATACCACAAACAGATTATTGTAATTAACTTGAATAGTAGCCATATTAGCAACTATGCTGTCAGATTTTTAATAAACATGATTTGAATGGTCATTTGATGGCCAGTTGTCCGAGGAATATTTGTACCAAAAATTATTTAAATATGTTAATCCTTCTTAAAGTTATAATTGAAAATGTTCAGGATGTTTTTGATTGTGTTTTTTAAAACTTTATCTGTTTATGCAAAATATTCTTTATTTCTATTTTTGTCTTTGCCTAGTCATTTGTTCAACTCTGAACACATTTAATAACTAGCACTTGTGTTGCCTTGTTGCAAATAAATTTTGATCTGTTGATTGGTTGATATGAATAGAATCGAAGATGTGGATCGATACGCGGCACTGAGTGATGTCCTGCTGTCAAACGGTACAAACCTGGTCCGAGAACTTGATGCTGATGATGAAGATGATATGATTGTGGGTACGGAGAATGTTGCTCATGATGATGATATTGATACTGCAGAATTCCGATGTGTTCACTGTCATTTCCGTGGTATTTCCCCGGCTGTTGTCAAGTGTCATATCCTTCAAAAACATCGGCACGAAGACGTCACTGTCCTTGATCTGCGATCCTCTCGTCGACCAAACCACGAACATCTGCTGATGTGCCGGAGTCTCGAGTGCCAGTTCATGTCCAGCGTCATGAAAGATTTCCGAGCTCATATCAAGGCTCATCCATCTCACTCAGCCAACTGCATCGTTTCTTCCGTAAAGTTGGTGGACTGCCCCAAAAAGTCCAAAAGCATTACGAAGATCTTGCTGCCAGACACCACACCACCACCGCCGGCGTCACCACGGATGGTAGTGGCAGGTGGAACCAAGGGTCGGCGTGGCACGGACGGGCCGATAGAATACAACGACGATGGAACGATGAAGGGGCTGGACCTGGGGAGTCGAGCGGGAGGCATGAAGATGCAGTGTACTCATTGCTGCATGGTGATGTGCTCCGATGTAGTGGAGATGAAGGAGCATTTGTCTTCCGCGCATCCACGACTCGTTCCGCTTGCCATCGAAGTTGACTGTGCCGACACTGGGCTCCCAGCTTCACTGTTCTTCTGCCTTGTCGTTAGCTGTGATTTCATCACGTCGTACTACAATGTCTACAAGCACCACATGGATGAGGAGCATCCGGACTCGGAAGTGGGCAGTGGTGGATCCAGATATCATCGGATCAGCTTCGGTGGCGGTGCCAAGTGCCGGTCTGCTCCGAGTATGCATTACGCCAGCAAGCAGGACCGGTCCTACACGACAAACGTTCGACGCTCAAAGAAACCAACCAGCATCTTAAACTTCTCCATCGACAATGGCCACTGTTCTCCATCGTGCAACGACCCGACACTTCTTACTGACGACGCCGACATCCATCCGGCATCAAAGCGATCATCGTCGTCGTCTCAGTACAGTTCGCAGGACTTTGACTTCTCGCAGCGCTACAAGTGTGTGCTGTGCACCCACATGGCGGCCACTCTGGCTGACATGAAGTCCCACCTCACAACAGTCCACGAATCGACCACATCTCACCAGTGTGTCGACCGCCGTGCCCGCCAGCTCCGCAAGCGTCAGGGCATCTATTTTTGCCCCGACCCGGACTGTGCTTTCTGCTGTAAGTTTGACGACGAGCTGGCCGTACACGTGGACCGGGAACATTCGTCACTGGCTGGGATGACCCTGCTGCAGACTTCCTCCAAGTCGGCACGTAGCGAGGACAGTGGGTGTGGTGGCGACCGTGTCTACCAGTGCTCCCACTGCACCTACATCACGACGGACCTGCGTAACGTTCGCGTCCACGTCGTGGCTGAACACGCCACCACCGAGGGTGGATTTGCTGAAATCAAGACAGCGGTCAGCAGCGACGGAAGTGTCATCATGAACGTCAACGATGCAGTATCCACAAAGACTTCATGCGCCAAGGATCACCAGTCCTCTCTGGAAAATGGTGATGACCTGGAATCTCCTAGTGGAAGTAGCGTTAAGGTTGACGACGAAGGAAAAGTTTTTGCTGTACTGTAGTTGTATCAAAACTGACACCAGTTTACTATGCATCTTTCTGTTCAAGATCATCAAATGGCAGTTAGCACCGAGTGCTTGGACGTCGTCTGTGTAGATAGTGGGATGATAAGGAAAAGCCATGCATACAGGCTGCATTTCATATACTGACTGGATCGGAGCTATTTTTTGCCTGAAGTTCAATATGTTGTGTTACGTGATGGCTTTTATGATCTAATTATGCCTGTATAGTTACCATCTTGTGGTGCTGTAGAAACAGAACTAAATACTATTATTAGATGGAATCTTTTTGTAGTATAAAAGATTTCGTTTATTTCTGCAGATTTATCTGTAGTGTGGTTTTTTTTGTTTTTCTGTTTGTCACATTCATGCCCCCCTGCTTGAATTGTTGGACTGATTCACATGCCATTATTTGCCAAGTACACTTGTGGGATCCAATCCAATGACATATTGTGTTAGATTGGGTCAGATGCTGTGGGAAAGGAAGATTTGGGGATCAACCCGCCCCCAGCCAAAGCAAATTGCGCCAAACCATCAGTCCCCTACTACCACAGGCTGACAAATACACATTAGGAGTTAGCGATTCCATCTTTTACCATGTCAGTTTGGTTCTTGTTATTATCCTTGTTGTTTCCACTTCACTGCTTGAGCTCGTTGTGGCTGGATTGGCATCCAGTCTGCAAAGAATAATATTGTCTGCATCGGTTGATGACAAAATGTAAACTGGTTTAACTTTCGATTCAGTTGGCTGGTTGCAAAAGCGTCTGAGTGATTATTATCATTATTTCATTTTTTTGTCATAAGATACTCATTTGAAAGTGTTGTACTTCTGGTCATCAGCACATTCTGTGTTCTCAACCAGCTGTTGTTTCTGGTGAGCAATTCTAGTTTTGAGTTGTTTCCGGGACTTATCCAAGTCTACGTTTGTATGTTTGTGTTAGTATGCATTTTGCAGGATAAAAGTCAACCATAGATGCCCATTTGTTATGTTTGATTTTCACAACAAATGCATGCATATTTACTAGCAGCATAGATGAATATGTCATGTATGGTTTTGTGTCAGAATTGCAATAGTTTTTAATAGCCATAGTATTTATTCTACCACAGTTAGTTGAGGAATAAGTTGCTGCAGACCAGCAGCGTCCAGCGAGCCAGGTCAAATGATCTGGCTGGAAGATCCACCGCCCTGGCTCCTGCCCTGCCTCGGTAATAGTGTGAACGGAAAATTAAAATGCTACCATATGTCAGATATCTGGCCATTTTACATCTTTTATTTTGACATTGAAACAGTCAGTCTTCTTCTTATGGCGTACTCTTCCAGAGCGTGGCCGTGTCCACGATGCGGCGCCAGTCCGCCCGCCCAGAAGCTTTTCTCCACGCAGAAGAAAGACCAATGTTCAGAGGTCTCAGGTCTGCCTCCACCGAACGTAACCAGGTGTGACTGGGTCTCCCTG
>Ga0209367_1010312_pt1 | contig 12543 bp, 18 predicted proteins | sample WorMetLIZISLAND2_FD_187412 | JGI IMG/M metagenome (GOLD analysis project Ga0209367, IMG submission 187412) | Marine gutless worms symbiont microbial communities from Max Planck institute for Marine Microbiology, Germany - Olavius geniculatus... ... | reverse complement strand
CTGTTCTGTTTCCAACACTTCTAGGTGGAATGTGTATAATGTTGTTGATGATGATGTGTATTATGGAGTGCGAATAACATCTTACTTACTTTTTCACACTCCTGAGGGCGAATAGGTGTGGCTCGTTTTTTGCATTCTGGAGTACGAATAACCCTTTACATTTTTATTCACACTCTGGGGGGCAAATAATTTTTTCTTACTTCACTACTTATCCGCACTCTGGAGGGCAAATAGTCATTGTTTGTTGACTTGCACTCTGAAGTGCGAATTCGGCCAGTCTATGCAAAATAAAAGTTGATTGTTATCGTACTTTTTGTGGGACGTGTAGTTAGCAGGTCTACTCTAATAGCGGTGGATGGTGATGGAAACTCCAGTCGACAATACCAAGGACAAGCAGCAAGCACTGCTGTGGGTGAGTGGTGGACGTACTTCTACAGAATATCCAGCACCGCCATCGCACATCCAAGCATCAGTTGCCGGTTCGTCGTTCATCATAACGCCATCGTCGACCGAGTCACTACAGACCCAGTACACGACGTTGTCGGCACTACAAGGCAGCTTCATTGCCATACAGCCACCACTGTCGGAAGCAAGCTCGACTGAGTACCAGACGCTGCAGGGATATCAGCCAATTTACATCTCCGGCAACGGGTACTAGATGGATCTACTACGATGACTGCTGCTGCTGCTGCTATGGCTATGCTTACGTCTAGTACAGCTATAGCTACCACTAGTAGTAGAAGTAATAGTTTTGGTTTTGTAAGTGAGTAGGTTAGTGAGTGAGTAATTTATTGTGATCTGGTTGTAAATAATTTTGAACAAGCTACATTTGCTAGTAGCATGAGTGGTAGAAATGTTTAAGATGACATTTAAAAGTAGACAGAATGTGCATGCTGCATTTAAGTTAGTTTGGAAGAGTTTTACAAAGAGGTGGTATGTCTTCTATTATTGACATCTTGATTCATGGAACTTGCAGTTGACAGTGGTTTGCAGGTTGGAAATGTGTGTGACCATCGATGCTTGAGACTGGTTCTCAGAGATCATCCAGATAGATACTCAGGACAGACTGCTACCGGTAGTCTGGTATTGTAGGCCTACTATTACTGTGCTTCTTGATTTGTTTTCAGCATATGGCACTGTTTAAATGTGTTTTGATGTGAACAGTTTTGAGGGCATTTCGTCCGATGGTGACTTTGTGGTGACAGCCAGCGAGGATGGAGTTACATCGTCGCTTCAAGTGCTGAACACTGGACAGCAGCCTGTACAGGTATATATCATCTCGGACAAATATACCACCCCACACAGTGCTGTCTAGACAACTCAGCCTTCCATCCCACAAGGGTAGATAAATCTGTCTGTCTGGCTGGAGTTAAGGTAGCATAAATTCAGCCATGTAGATGGCAGGTAACACCCTGTGATCCCATATGGCAGGTGACACTTCGTAGGTCTGCGATTTCGTGAAGAGCTATAGTGCTGCATGCACCATTTTTCATCTTTAAAGCTTAATTTCTACGGATGTATATTGCAAAGGCAGTGCACGGTCTTCATGCATGTTTTTATTTGCAAAAGTTGTTTCTTTCTTTTTATGCCTTTGCTGCCAGTTGATGGTGGCGCAAGTATTGACTTTATTGCTTGTGCATCTTGGGACAAACAGACGTGAACTGATTAGGTTTTGAGGTCAAAGGGCAAGGTCACAGACTGACCAAATGTGCTAAAATAACATTTTGGAATGTGTTTGCGTGATATTCGTGTCATTCTGTGATGTGCAGTTGTGATTATTGTAATATGTCTGATGTTTATGCATTTCATGGAGGATAGAAGGCTGAGTTGTATTGGTGCTTGTACAGTTGCTGTCAGTCATCCTGCTTGGTGAAAATTAGTTGAGACACAGAAGACTAATTTTTTATCACCGTCTGGCTTTACCCATTACTTACTTTCTCTTTGCGTACTGTGTAGTTTTTTTTGTGCAAATTTCATATTAATTTGGTGTTATGGTCCTATTCTTTAAGACATGTGTCCAGTGAATGTAGTTACTCAACACTGAGCCTTGTCAGTACTTGGAGGGGTAGGCAGGTGGATAAACCATCTCGATATGCAACCAGCCACCCAGGTCAGTTCAACCTGACTGTCGCTCAGTGTGTAGATGCAGTGAGTACCAGCTGGGGGCATAAACAGGCACTCACAGTGCTATGCACTGGCTGTGATCATGGTTGGCAGTGTAAACTCGTGGCTGACTGAGGGCTAAGGAAACAGAGATCAGCACTGCACCATGAGTCTTGTGGATTGGAAAGGACTCGGATGTTAGTTTTTCATTTTGGAAAGGATAAAAGGCTGTGATTCATGATTCCGTGGAGGTTACAAGGCTGAGTTGTGCCACCATTTATTCAAGTTTGTGATGTGGTCTGTACGCAGGAGACCAAGCTCTCATAATTGTCTGCGTCTAACTTTGAGTACTTCTAATTTACTTGTTTCATAGAGGATATACGGCTGAGTTGTGGTTGTTTAGGTGCCGTCATTCATTCTAGGAGATCCTGCTCAGCCCGCAGCAGTTCAGACGCAGGAGACCAATCTGTCGACATTGTCTGGGCAGACTCAGTACTCTCTCAGTCTAAGCTCATACCTACAGGGGCTTGGCGAAAGCCTGACTTCTCCTACGGCTGCCAGTGGGCCGGTCAGTAACATGGAGGAAATGACCAGTGAACACCCACTACATGGACAGCTCTTGCAGATGGTTAGTAGTAGTAGTAGTAGTAGTAGTAGTAATAGTACTCGTAGTCATAGTTCTTGTTGTTGTAGTAGGCCTAGTAGTCATAGTTGTAGTTGTTGTTGTTGTAGTGCTGGTAGTAGAATATTAGTATTAGTAGTATTATTATTATTATTAGTAGTAGTAGTAGTAGGTCATTCAACATGGATGAGATTCATGAGCAGTTAATACCCACAACATTGACAGCTGCTGCAGATGGTCGACAATAGTAGTAGTTTTTGAAAACCAAATAGGGCATTGCATGTTTTGAAATAATAAATTTAATAGAAGACAGTCTTGACAGTCTTTGAATTTCAGTTTTTCAGAATTATCGTGCACGATCATGGCATGAGAATTATTTTTAAGTGATGCTAGAGCCGACTAACATGACGTGGTAAAATGTCACAGGAAAATGTGTGGAAAAGGTACTTGAAAGTTTTTGAAAAGTCGAGCTGAGTAGCAGCAGCAGCAGCAGCAATGTCAAGTGATACGAGAACAGAACAGTCAGCATGGATGAGATGCCTTGCATTGCAGATAATGCATCCGTAGAATTAATAATAATTGTGATCATCATCATAAGTATCTGGACAAAAATTGATTGGTTGACTGATAACATAAATTAATGTGTCTTTATCACAAATCTGTGTAATTGCTGTTTATCCGCTGTGCTTACGGTCAGGGTTTGTCTGAGGTCTGTGCCAACAAACAGATACAGCCACCGTCCTACGCAGACCTTGGTAAGGCATTAATTTTTAAAAAGTTTTTTGGTTAATTTTTTGAGTGAAATAAAATGCAGTTTAATGTAACATCGAGCAAATCAGGAGCAATAATGGTCACAAATTATATGCGAACTATTAAACCCTCTTGTGTGACTGTGAAATTAATATTACTGAATGACATTCAGTAAACTTACCATTTCATAAACATTTAGCTCTGAAGGTAAAATACCTAGATTGTAGCTTACACATGAAAACTTCAGCAAAATGAAATAGATCACACCTCACACGGTAGTGTGAGTGTTGTAAGGATGACCTTTAAAGTCCATGGGAAAAGGCAAACTTTGACCCTCAGCCAACCAAAAATCCCTAAACTGATCGTCGCCAAATTTGAATGGCATGATTACGTTGTGGACGCCTACCACCAAAAAAATTTGGGCTCAATCCACCTAGGGGTTTTTGCTCCCCACATAGGTGAAATATACACCCCTCCTGTTCGAAATTTACTTTGCTTTTTTTGGTTCTTCAACTCGCTTACAGGCGAGTCCGTTAGACCGATTTTTATGCTTAATACGTCAAATGACGCGGTTCTGCACAAGGAAGTGCCTTTTTAATGTTACAAAATAAAAATTTAATTTTTGACTTATTTATTCGAAAAATTACAATGTTGTGTATAGGGAAAATTTTAAAATTCTTTAAACTGTCATAACTTCCGTTGTGTGCAAGATAGAGTCATAATTTTTGGTTCTAGGGTATGGTTTTCGAGGTCATCCTAATTAACGGTGACATTTATATTTACCCCCTAATTGACCCCCATTGCCATGGCAACAAAATTTGGGACAAAATTGGCTATAACTTGGCTTGTGTAAGAGATTTTTGCGCCTACAGGGGAGTTTACGGAGATGGGCCATCGAATGTTGCCAATCGCATTTTTATCCGACCGATCCCCATTGCCATGGCAACAAAATTTGGGACAAAATTGGCTATAACTTGGCTTACACACAGTTTTAAATTGGTAAGTTTTTTTACGTATATCTTTTGTAAATGTTTACTTTTGGCTCATGGCACAGAGCTGGCAACTTAAAACTTGTGGCTTTTTGGTTGAAATTTTGAATATGTCTATGTGTTCTGCTGCTTAATGTGTCGGCACATTTGATTGGAGCATGTTGGTGGTTTGGCTTAGTCAGTAACATCATTGGTGCATCCAACGATGTTAATCAACACTGGTCTCGGTTAGTATATGGATGAGTGACCACTTTATAGCGAACCGAGCAGGAGTCAAAGTAGTAGTTAAACGCGTAAACCTCATTGCTTCAGGTCAACTCAGCCTCTCCGTCTCTCCGTGGTTAGGCACAATGGGTATCAGCACAAGCTGGCGCATAAACAGGCGATGCACTAGTAGCCCTGTATTCGTTCACTTGCAGTGTAAGCTGGTGTCTGGCTGATGGCTAAGGAAATGGAGATGAGTGCCGCTTTGTGGGCTTTATTGCTCGGGTAGAACATCACACCTCACGTGGTAGTGTGAGTGTTGTAAGGACGACCTTTAAGGACGCCATATGCATAGTCCCGTCTAAGGTTACCCAAATGATTTTTGCTGTTTTAGAGGATTGATATCATTACATCATTTTAACACACCATTGTAAACTGGTAAGCTTTTTACATATATTACATATTTGACTGTAGAGTATGCATGTTTATATGTCTGTAGCGCCAAGCAGTAGTGGCAGTACTCAGCAGCCATCAGTGGTGTTGTTAAGTGAACTGACGCAGCAAGTCACCGATGAGAAACTAATGTCAGATCATCGTAGTCCTGCAGTGACAGTGGCACATCAGAATGACACACGTCAGCAAGCTGCGGCTGCAGACAAGACTTCTGCACATGTTGAGGTGAATTTTGCTTGACAGACAGACAGACAGATGAGAAAGATGTGTAATGTAACTTGCTGCAGAGTTTTATCTAACATTGTCCGTTGTATTGAACGTTATCATCATCGTCATAATATCGTATTTTTGTTTAATAAAAAGGTGGACTAATTGCAACACTGTAAGCATTAACTGTATTAAAACATTTTCGAACAACTATATTGGTCCGTATTTGTTTGTAATGGCTTGCATAATGGTTAAGACGTTGGACTTAATGGGAACGGCCTGGAGGTTGTGGGTTTGACTCGCGCTTGGTTGTTACTATCAAGCGGTTAGAATATGGATGGGTGACTTTGTGATCGAAGACACATTTACGGTACCGGTAGTTACGTTTTGAACATCTGCTGATGAAACTGTGAAATTGTTTCAGACAAGGAAGTCTGTGAGAATTGCACAGAGAGATAAATCACCGACTCCAACTGAACCTCCGAAGTACGTCTCCAAACCGTACAGCGTCGACGAACTCTGTGAGTTTGTCATTTTGTGATCATCATCTGTATTTTTATAAATAAATTTATTTGTAGTTAAACGTGCGTACCCTGTTGCTTCAGATCAACTCAGCCTGGCCATTCTATTGTGGATAGATGTAATTAGTACATGTTGTGAAAGCTTGGGCATAAACAGGCACACTATGCGATGCAATAGCCATGTATCCAAGCATATTGCAGTGTAAGCTGGTGTTTGGTTGAGGGCTAAGGAAATGCAAGTCAGCGGCACTGTGTCAGCTGTGTGTCTTTGAAAGGACTTATTTCAACCCTAGAGTTTGGACAGTTTCTATGTGGGAAATGATACAAATTTACTGTGTTTTAGGTAGATTCGTTTAATAAAAATGTGGACAAATAGCAACCCTGTAACTATAGTAACTCAGAACTGGGCTATATTTTTATCATCAGAGAACTATTATGTGCTAGATTTGGACTTGTTAGTTTACCATTTATTTGGTAATGCTGATATTGATTGTATGTTGGATTTTTTCTGTACTGCATAGAGTAGAGGTTTTGTTCCTTTTTCTAGTGTTTTTAACTCTACTTCTGTACGATTTTATAATAAATATATGTGTTAGCAATGGACATTGTTGTGACTTGTTGGCACACAGGGTGTGAAGAGTGTCAGACGTCATACGTCGGTGAATGCAGTCGACATCTGCTGACCCCGGTCAGGGATAAGGTGATTCTGTCTCGTGCCTGGGCCAGCCTTCCATATCTACTACAGATTTTCCGCCTCTCTGAGACTACCGACTCTGCTCAGAATGCAGGTTAGTTCGTCGGTCATAAATGGTACGTCGTTACTGTCGCAGTAGCAACAACGTTGTGGTTTTTGGCATCGACGCAAAGTTTTTTGTTTGTTTGTATTTTCTCCATTTTTGCAGAAATTTTGTCTCTAATGGTCACGATGCAGACTCGGAAATTACGAGTGTGTCAGCTAGGCATGCCACGTTGAAGCTCGACCAAACGCTTTTCGATTTGTGCCAAGAACTCCTGGCTGGTGACACTCGTGGGTCCAAGTGTTTCCAGTGCCGCAGGAAAAAAGTCGTGGGTGCCGCTGAGTGAGCTGTATTTGGTTTTTTTCTGACAATGACAATTGTAGTCTCAGTGGCACTGGAAAATAAATATTCATATATTTTTTTTATTTATTTATTCTCTTGATTGGTTCGTTGTGCAACAGAGCTGGGAGTATTTGCCAAGAAGCAGATATTGAAGAGGACACAGTTTGGGCCGCTACTTGCCCCCACTACCACAGAACCACCGTCTGTGCAGGCTGACCGAAGATTTGTGCTAATGGTAAAATCTGCTCTTCTTGTGCTATTGAAGTTTGCTGCCAGACAGTCTTCGTGACTCAGAACTGAGTCTCGATACTTTCAAACGTCAGCTGAAGACATACATTTTTGCGAAATATTGATGACGAAATGTATTAAGCGCATTTGTGATCTTTTTGACTATGCGCTGCTATATAAATTTACACTTTATTTACTTACTTTCTTACTTGTGATTTTTTGGGGGGCGAACAGGGTGAGCCTTTGTGGTGTAGTTGTTTTTGTATTGGGCTTGTGATCAAGAGGTCGTGAGATTAACTCTTCATCAGGACTCTTTCAGGTGGCTAATACTTGGATGGTTGATTGTCTGCATACTGGTAAACCATCTCGATATATAGCAAACATCAAGGTCAGCCTGTTATCTTTTTCGGCCCATCTGTGGTAAGTAAATCGAGTACTGGTCTGTCTGGTGTTCACCCGTATTTGGTGGTAGGTTAACACTGTGTGATATCATATGGCAGGTGACACTTTGTAGCTCTGAGGTGAGTTCTCATGAAGAGCTTCACACTTTTTCGATTTTTGTATTTCTGTTGCTTTCTCTCATCTTGAACCTCATCTTTTGTAGGTCTAAAGTTGTTGACTGTGCTTCTCTGATTTGCTCTTGGTCGACCTGATCTTCTCTTGTATCCTGGTACCTGCCAGTACAGTGCTTGCTGTGATGTTTGCCCGTGATCCATATGCTTTTAGTCTAATTTTTTTTTTATGAGTTTTGTATTTCTTTTTTGTTAGGTTGCTAATGTAGTGAAGAACTTCATATGACATCAGTGTCATGGTTATTATGGTTGGCTAACGACTGACTGACCATCCTTGCATCCTGTTCTCCAGTAGACAGCATTCTGAGATTGATGACTGTCTGGAGGATAGCAGGGAAGATTATTAGAACTGCTATTATCGTTCCATATGCACAGTTATAATCAGCAGTTCTTACAATTTTAGGTCTAGATAGTTTTTGGTGTTTCGTTTTTTATAAAGGTTAAACTTTCTGTAAAGGTTAAACTTTGGGTTTCGTTATTGTGTTTGTGCAATTTTGCCTGCAAAGGCTGTCCCCGAAATGACCTATACCGTGTCGGGCAGGACGTTAAACCCTATTCACTCACTCACTTGCATCCTAGAGAAATTGAGATGGCCATATCACTGCAACTGGTCATCTGGTGGTTGTAGGGTAGGGTATTTGGGATTGGCAGGTTGAGCAGCACCACTTTCGTTTCGTTTAGGCCAAGTGCAAAATGATTGTCGACCGCCATTTCGTAGTGGTAGTGGTTGTAGTTGTAATTGTAATTGTAGTTGTTGCTGTTGTGGTATAGGTGGAAAAAGAGAACGGTACCACGATGGAGTACATTGATGCCAGTGATGAAGATCAGTGCAACTGGATGATGTTTGTTCGGCCGGCCTCTGACCCGGTAGAGCAGAACCTTGTAGCTTACCAGCATGGCGGTGACATCTTCTTTACGGTCATTAAGAACATTGAACCACGACAGGAACTAAAGGTTAGATGAACTTGGTGCTTATAAGCACCACTTATTTCATTGGACAATATCTTAAGGGGTGCGCACAAAGTGACGGAAATAAACTGAATTGAATATTGAACTGAAATATGTGGCAATTTCAGTTGCATTGCGCTGATTGCATACAGCAAATGAAATGACGGTTTGGTTTGTTTTTTTTGCAGTTCATTGAGGTGTGCAATATGAGTTCAGTTCAGTTCAGTATGTTTTCCATTGCTTTATGTTTACTTTTAGGAAATTCAGGGGGGGTTGCAGATAAAAAGTTGTATGTACATGTTTTACTGAGAATGTCAAATTTTTTATTCTCCATCGGTGAAAGTTGATTTTTCAATATGACCACACTTCACTGCAAATCATTAGAGAACTGTCTGTTTGTTTGATCTCTATGTAAATCGTTTATGCTCCACATTTTTATCATATATCTTAAAGCTTTGCCTATGCTATTTTATCTTTGGAACTGGGACCTTATTTACAAAGCATTGTAAAACAATTGTAAAATTGTCGTAAAATTTCTGCAATTTTGTCGTATCTTTGTTGTAAATCAACAAGTTACGATGTTGTAAGATTGTTGTGTAAAAACATCGTGTCTGAATTTTGGAAGCTGATTTTACGAGTTCGTAACTCTCTCGCAATTTTGTCGTAACTTCGTAGTCGCTAAAATTAGCCAGCCAATCAACCATCTTTTCACTGACCTCAACCACGACCTCAACCAATCGCGACACAGTGTCACTGAGCTGGCGGCGCACGGCGCTGCATGACGATCATCTGCTTTTACCATTGCCAACGGTTACCAATGTAAACACTAACAAGTCAATCTTTGCGGCAATTTCGCTGCCTGAAGTTACCACAAACGAAATTTGTATGTTTTACGGCACTATGTGAGAATTATACACTAATGTAAAATCGAAGTATTCACTGCATGCATGCTTGATGGTGTCGGATGACAGCTAATGAGCTGTCATACATTTTGTCATAATTTTGTTGTATGTTTCTTGTAACTTTCTTGTACAATTTTTTTTGTAAATCACATTTTGTTGTAAATCTGTCGTAAACCTGCCGTATGTCGTAACATTGTCGTACATTTGTCTTACGATGTTTTGTAAATTTGGCCCCTGATGTATTCATTTTCACTGTAACATCAGTCTGACACATCAGACTTTCCGAATTATGATACAGAAGTATTGTGGAGGTACATTGTTTTCCGCCCTAATGTACTTATCACATAACACTGATGATTATGTACATTATTAATTATCTTCAAAATCTAGCCCTGTTTGGCTCTGGGATTCAAGTATTTGATTGGAATTTGAAAGTTCAAACTTGACATATCTTTACTTTTCCATATATTTGGCTTGTATCCTCTGTTACATTAGTTAAACTTAGTTTATCATGAGTATAGTTGTTGTATGCATGTTGGTGTGAACTGCAAGGTCTGGTATTCAGCACATTACGCGGAACATATGCATTTTGACCTTCTGACATCGACAACCAGCAAACAAGGTAATATCATGCCATGTTGCAATTTTATTTGCACTGCAGTATTATCATCATCGTCATCATCATTTATTCGAGTACTGTACTTTATTCCGACCATAGATGTAAAAAAAAGCATTTTTTATTCTTGCCACGTTGTTTACATTTTTTCACGCTTATTATTTTGCTCAACATTTTTTTTTATTTTAAAAAAACGTGCATTGAAAATCCCATCAGAAGCTTCGTGAAGCACTTTTGAGACAGGAGAAACGAATTAATATAGGTCATAGTGATGTAGTTAACTTAGTTGGTCCAAATATACTAAATAAAACTTTTTTAACTAGCATATTCAGTTAGTTTAATGCTGTTGTCTTATGCTTACACAGCTGAATTAAAATTAAATCAAGTTCTCTTTATCTAAACTATTATTCCAGGTATACTGCGCTCACAGCATTAGGCATTAGGCAAGAAGTTGAACACATTATGGCCAATGTATTTTATTCAATGCTTTTGAACATTTTTTATTCTTGCCACATTTTTTATATTTTTAAACATTTAAAAAAATTTTTCTGGAACGTTTTTTACATCTATGATTCTGACAGTTGCTATTCCACCATCGAACTTATTACCTATATTGTACACTAATTTACGGTGTGCATTATTGTCACATAAATCTTTGAAAAATGCTAACCCTAGCTCGATCCCTAACTCTAACCCTAATGTTAACCGTAACGGTAAGCGTAAACTGTAATTTTAATATTAAGCACGAAATCGTACTACATTACATGTGAAATTGTCACCCCCTGGTGTATAATAATGTAAAGCGTGATGATGCATCTGTCGACGTGAATTTTAGTTGGAATAGCATTTGTCGGAATAGCGTCTGTCGGAATAGAGTCCGCCTTCCCATTTATTCACCAAAATGCACATACTCAATAACTCATGAAAAACCGTTGGCATGAGGTAGTAGTAGTAGTGACATTAGCTCATTGCCAGTTAACTGTAAAGTGCTTCTGGTTACTAGTTGGACTCACCGTATAAGTGCTATGCAGCAAGTACTAGGCTTTTATTTCTACTTTTACATGACACTGTGTAACTAATAGTGTTTGCAGTCCTAGAATTCTGGCTGTTTTCACTTATCGCAAATTTTGGGATTAGTGGTGTCCCAATTTTGGGATTACAAAAATTTGTTTAAATTGTAATTTTTCGAGGCTGAATGATGCAAATAACAATTCTAACTGTCTATTAAATAAAAATATTTCATATGCACTATAGAGTCCTACTTTTTCAACAGTTGCAGTCACTTTCCTGCATCGGATATACCACAGTACATAATTATATTCCCACCAAAGATGCATTTTCAATGCACATATATATATATATATATTGTGGATATTCCTTCCCGTGGGTGTTTGTTAGATTTTATGCATAAAATCAGTCTATAAGGAATACTAAAATAACAACTTATCCGTCAGCCTAATTCTGAAACGGGATCTCAGGATTACAAATTTTTCAATCCTTGATCTCGGAATTGAGAATTTAATTCCGGGATTGCTGTCACTAGTGACTAGCTGTGTTATCATTGTTTGATTGCTGTTTCAGCAGAGGACGAATCCAACCTGGACTGGCCGTGCTACGAGTGTGGCAAACGTTTCCGCACGTCACAGGATCTGCAGCAGCACCTGTCAGTACATGACTCTGAGCTCGGCCTTCACGACGACTCTGAGGACAGACGGAACGATGACGACCCGGAGTGTCACATGACAACTTCCACTTCTAGGCGTGCAGGTGGTAGACGTAAACGTCAGCCTACTCCAGCTGTCAATGGCAGTGAAGCTGAGGTTAGGCAGACCGTAGTAGTGATAGCTGTAGTTGTGGTGGTGATAGTCAAAGTAGTAGTATTAGTAATAATAACAATAATAATAATAAGATGGGGTCTCATTGGTCCCTTGGCAGAGCGGCAAGTCGTTATGTTGGGACGTCACAGTCACTTGCCCATTGGTCGAGTCATACCTCGACAGAGCATCTCACCAGGCAGGTTCAGCAGCAGAGTTGGCAGCCACTCGCAAAGAGGACAAATATGTTGATCTTGGCGTCTGTTATATCTTTGAGCCCATTGCCATTGAGACCTTGGGAGTTTTCAACGCATCAGCTCTCCAGCTCCTGGCTGATCTTGGAAAAAGAATCGCAATTAATACTGGCGAGGCTAGAGAGACCAGTTATTTGTTTCAGAGGATTTCTGTTTTGGTGCAGTGTTTCAGTGCTGTTTTGTTGCACGACAGTTTGCCGGCCGCTGACTGTACGTACTGATGATTGTACCCACCTTTGTATCTCGTAGTTAATTTTTAGGCTTCCTCGGGAACCGAGTAA
>Ga0209367_1010311_pt1 | contig 12544 bp, 6 predicted proteins | sample WorMetLIZISLAND2_FD_187412 | JGI IMG/M metagenome (GOLD analysis project Ga0209367, IMG submission 187412) | Marine gutless worms symbiont microbial communities from Max Planck institute for Marine Microbiology, Germany - Olavius geniculatus... ... | reverse complement strand
TTTGTATAGCGCATCATCGCGAGCATGCGCACGCCTCTAATGCGCTTTCGTCACTAACCAGAGCTGCCTGCCGCACGGCCACCGTGTGCAGCCTGCAGACACAGGCTGGCGCAGCGGCCGACTAGGCAACCTCAGTCAGCTGTACCAAGGTCCCCACCTTCCGTAACCCATGTAAATGAGTTACTATTCATTTTACCATCCCATGGAAGGTAGAAGGCTGAGTCGACCTATATATATATATATATATTTAGCAGAAATCTACTACTACTGAGTCACAGAAAATAGTTCACCAAGCTAGTAATCAGTTCAGATCCTCTGGCTTTTATCTGTGAAGCGGATTCTGTCAGAGCATTGGCCTGCAGCTGTAGATCATCCAGGTGCTTCTTCATTGCTTCCTTCACTTCTTTTGCCTTCATATATACACACACACGCACATGCACACACAAACGAATATCAACGTTATCAAATATCCAGCGTAACTTTTGCGCGAGAAAAATCAAAAACTTTTTAGGGACTGTCAGCTACTTTTACAGACTTATTTAAGCAATGTTTTACGATGTCATTAAGACGTTTCTAGCACAGTATGAGAAAAATTCACACAGCGATCACGATGATTCCGAACAACTAAAATTTGATGACCCTTGGACATCAAAATCGAAAACTCTCAAGTTCTCAACCCAAATTTGGTTTCCAAGAACTTTCCAGGGCCTGGAAAAAACTCAGAAACTTTCAAAAAATGTGTGGCCACTGTCGTTATCACATGGAACATGTATCATTATTTCACAATACACAGCGTGGTTAACACACACGTTCAGTTTGTATGAAATTCAACATGGGCACCGTTGGCCTCATCAACCATTGTCAGTCTTCTGGCAGTAGAGCAATCATTGGAGTCAATGGGCGACTTCACTTTTTGACTTAGACTTTCGCTGAGACTTTTGCTGAGCCTAAACTTCGGTCTAAGTACCTACTTAAGTCAAAAAGTGAAGTGATTTCGCTGAGCGAAAAAATGGTGACTAACACAGATAGTTTAGTAAATTAGATCAGTCTGGTACCAAAAATAAACGTCGTAATGGCTACACAATGACGTAAGACGTTAAGTAATGAAGTCATTTGCGTTCGCGACGCAATTAAATAAGCAAGTCTAAGCGTAACTGGTTGACTTATTTCCTGTTAGGTTTACCCATTCTCCGCCATTTTTAATTGTTTAGTTGAACTTTGGTCTAAGTACAGACTTTAGCGTTCAGCTTTAGCTTTGGCTCTGGCTCAGTGAAAAGACTCAGCGAAAGTCTGAGTCAAAAAGTGAAGTCGCCCAATGTGTCCTCCTGACTATGACTCAGCTGAGCCCCACACGTTTCAGCTGGCCAATAGCTAAAATTCTGCAACGATGTACTGTCCATTACAATAACCCAACACTGAATAATTCACACAACTTAGATTTGAACTCTTTGGCATCCAGTTTTCCAGCTGAATAAACCTGGGTGGTGCATGGAAGACTGGGAGAGCACGCAAACAAACATGACAACAAAAATGCTGCTGCAGCACTGCAAAAAAACCACAGAAATTACAACTAACCACTAATTTGAAGCCAGTCTGTTACTGCACTATTTTTGATACAAAATGTTATTTCACTGCACGGTGAATGAGAATAGAGTCCATGCATCAGGCAAATTCAGCATAACTTCAGGGAGGTAAAAATTTACAAAAATTAAGCAAAAAAAATATGCAAGTTTGACACATTTTCTAGACAAAAATTCTGAACTTTTCGACAAGTATCACATACATGCCTGTCTACCAGTAACGGCCGCTGAACTATCAATGCTCAAAAATGGTCCAGTTTATCAGCCCACTCTGTACACTGCTACACGTTCTATTACCAGTCTGAAGCTTACCTTAGCAACCTTTGGTTCTTGCTCGGCCTGAGCAGCACGAATGCTGTTCAGTCTTCCAATCAGCTTGTCATTCTCCTGCTGAAGTCCCTCGTAATTTGCTTTACGATCCACCTGAAACCAACAGTGCAGTCAGTCATGTACAAGGTGACATGTAAAACGCGGAACACACATGCAGATAGGCAGTGGCACCGTACACAAAAATACGACCCAGAAAAAAACATCTTATACACCCTCTCTGTCACACAATCACACTGTCTTGTATAAATTATAGCAAGATAAAGTAACTGTGTGACGATTTCTTTGTTCTCTGCCGGCCGTCAATTCAAGCGACGCCCGGCGCGTGTTTGCTTACCCCTCTCCTCCCCTCCCCTTCCTGCATATCGCCGTGGCATTCAGTTACTCTCCGTCTTGCACTGTACGCCTGGTGCGTGTTGTATACTGATGCAAACTATCAAGTGACAAATCTTGGTGACACAGGCACAGAAAAGACATCAATCCACTGCAATAGAGCGCGACATGGCTTGACGTCTCGGCTGATTGCACTGTTGATAGACTGCTTCCCGGTGTGTGGCGTGCGTGCTGTGACCTTCATCTCGCGCCCCATAGTGCAAACATCAAATGCAAATTGCTTAAGCTTTTCCACAAACATATAAACAAAGTTCGAATTTAATCCGAATTTTTGCAGTCAAAATTCGAATTTAATCCGAATTTTTGCAGTCAAAATTCGAATTTGAAAAAAAAACGAACTTAACATCCCTAATGAGCTCAAAGCGGATAGGATGTCATTGTAATGTATGTCATAGAGCGTTAAACAGGAACGATTTGGGGTGTCAGTGCAATCAGCATATAATTGGGCTCGCTGTTGCATGATATTTCTTTAGTCTACCGTCGGATTTTCCAACACGAGACCCTGGGACAAGTGATTTTATGAGAGCCCTAACAAGTACGTCCGTTAATTTTCCATTTGTGATTATAAATATTCAATAGCCAAGAGCTGTGCCAGCCGTGAAAAAAACTAGTATATGTACGAAAAATTAGACAAAGTTTACAACTTGATATGCCCCCGTACTAGCAAACTTTTAAAAATTTATACACCAGTAAAAGTTACATTTATCACACACTTGTATGAGCTTAAAGCAGATGTGATGTCATTGAAATTGATACGATTTGGAGTGCTAAAGCAAACAGCACAAATATACATACAATTGTCCAGTCTGCAACCGGATTCACGAACGTGAGACACCGGGATGTGTATGTCAGGTTGTGTTGAACCGTATTCAATTCAGTTGGTGCCGTCCACTGGTGTGTGTATGACACTGACGCGAAAGGCATCGTCGATTTATCTTCGCGTCGTATTTTCGCTGTTCGTCGCGTATTGTATTTATTTGTCACGTAGACCGTCGACTCAGTCGTCAGTCATTGTGTATAGCAACTCCAGCCACTTTAGAGTTTGTCTGTTAGTGTGTTTGCTTATCACTGTCGTTGTATGTTTAGCTGCCTGTCCTTGTGTGACTAAGGGCGAGCCTATAATTAAAAGCTATGTTAATGCGGCTTACGTTATGTGACGGTATGTTCTATACCTGACATTGGATGCTAACCAATCAGAGATTGTGTTTTTGACGTAGCGCCATCTTAACTAGGACACAAATTGAATGCTATGATTGTTATTGGTTAGACCAAGCGACAATTATGAGCTATTTGAAATGACTAGTACTTAGCCCCTTTTGTGTGGCTTGTTTGTATGCAGATTATTTACGATTGTTTTCATGTGATATTTGATGATATTGTACGATTCATCACTGTAACTTGATTATTTGATGTGAAAGCTAAAGTATTGATTGTTGAGCAGTGAAACTGAACAATATCATACAATATACATCAAATATCACATGAAAACATTCAATTTGTGTCCTAGTTAAGATGGCGCTACATCGAAAACACAATCTCTGATTGGTTAGCATCCAATGTCAGGTATAGAACATACCGTCACATAACGTAAGCCGCATTAACATAGCTTTTAATCATAGGCTCGCCCTTAGTCACACAAGGACAGGCAGCTAAACATACAACGACAGTGATAAGCAAACACACTAATAGACAAACTCTAAAGTGGCTGGAGTTGCTATACACAATGACTGACGACTGAGTCGACGGTCTACGTGACAAATAAATACAATACGCGACGAACAGCGAAAATACGACGCGAAAATAAATCGACGACGCCTTTCGCGTCAGTGTCATACACACACCAGTGGACGGCACCAACTGAACTGAATACGGTTCAACACAACCTGACAGTGTAATTTTGTGGAAATCCTAACAAATACGTTCATAAATTTCTTATTTGCGTTATGAATACACAGTAGCCGAAATCCGCGCTGGCCATTAATAAGAACGTTTTTGTTAATTACGATGTTACATCAGGATTTAATGTTGTCTGTAACATTTTATTGAAAAGTTAACAGTTAGTGATATCTGTTAGTGATATGTGAAAGGTTAAACAATTTTTACAATGTACAACCTGGAGAGCCATGATGTGTGGGGGCCTGGGAGTGAGCCCCGAAAATCTCCGCTAAATCCGGCAGTGCATGGCACTGCAGCCCTATTCCAAAGTAAAAATTACCCCGCAAGCGGTTTGTGACTCTAGCTTCGTACAATAAGATCATTCTACATACAACAGAGACTTGACTTACAGTAACTATTGTCTTTTTCTAAATTTGACAAATTTTCTCTGTGGTGTCCAATATCCAAACAATGAATGACTCGAGTCTGTGGTAGAAGCCTGGCTGGAGAGACCAATATAAAATGCGTTATGACGTCATAAGTTACAATGACTCATATCGGCTTTAAGCTCGCATGAGTACTGCAGAAATATGCGTTTTATTGGTGTATAGATACTGTAAAGTTTTTTAGTCTAACATTTCGACTTGCAAAACTTTGAACGCCCTTCGTAAGGGATGTTCCACTTCATATCATATACAATCTGCCTCTGATGCTAACCACCAACATTAACAAGCTGACATGCTTTAAGAATCTACTACAGTTAAACAGTACTCAGATTCGACTTGTAATTACTGGCACTAAATAAATGTTATTGATTGACTGTACTTAGTAATAATAAAATTGTAGTAGTTTGCATGCTAAATTTTAATACAGCTACAGAAACTATTGATATTATAATAAAAATTATAATTAAAATCAAAAAAGCTGTTAGCAAAGTATAAAATGTAACAGAAAGGAACTTTGCCGGGCAAAAATTGTACCAAACAATCACGAGTCAATCAGTCATGTACCGGTATAAATGCCCATAAAAGCCATGACTTTCCACAGTTTACCAAATTATCACAGAACATTATTCGAAAAAAACAAGCATTCCAGGCATAAGAAGCCATGTTAAACAATCAGAAAACACTATTATATAATTTATAAATCATAAAACTAAGTGGTGACAGTTTAGGTGCGCAATGCGTTCACTTACAATTTTCATCTTCATCTGGGAGAAAGTATCATAATAAGTTGCCTTGTATCGTAAATAGTTCAAGGCTGCAGATAAGATTCTTGCCTGCTTGCTGCTACCTAAGCAGAATACAGATAGCAAATACCTATTTGCAAAATATAAGGAGGCCACAACCCTTACAGATGCCCATTAAAGTTTAATTTTTACCTACAAACAATCGTAGGTATAAAATAACTTACTGTATGCGCTATGATGGCCAGCTAATTACTCAGTTTACCATCCCACAGAAGGTACAAAATTGAGTCAACCTGGGTGGTTGGTTACACATACCAAGATGACTTACCTGCCTGCAGACAGTCACCCATCCAAGTACTACTCAGGTCCAATGTGAAACAACTTTGTAAATCAGACACAATGCGTTATTACAATCAGACAGCAAGCCACTAACAGTGAAAGCTACATGGGTGTCAGCCAGTGTGGAATAACCACTGTTTGGAAAAGTTCGTTTATTGCACACTTATCCCACTACAGACCGCGACTTAACATACACACAAAGCCGCTCTTAAGCCTAACAGTCAACAGTCTGCTGACCATCTAAACAAATTTTAATATCCAACAGTAAGCCAAGTGCTCTAAGCAAAACCAAAGCACATCATACGTGGCTGTATGATATCCATGATAGAAAAGTCATGCAGTGCAGCTTTACTGAGCATCTTCTGCCTTAAAACATGCAACACAACACACAGTGACTGACCAGTATTCCACTGAACTCTCATATTATGCAAGCAACACAGCCAACTGCTGTCAACTGTCCGACAGAAGACAGCACGGTTACGACCATTTGTATGCTATTGCTGGCACATAATGACACATACATCGGCAATGAGGTTAGAGCAAGCAGACATGGGAAGTGCAGCCCACAGCCCTTAATTTTGCACCGTCGAAAAATCTTCAGTTTGTCCAAAAATCTTCGTCCAAAAATGCAAAATTAGGGAAAAACCCTTTTTGGGAAATTTTGGGGGCAAAATTAAAATTTTGAGCACCCACAATCTACTCTGTTAGCCAGAAAATTGCAGCTTTCTGCCTGGCGTAACCCACAATGCCACTGGAAACAGTCTCAAGATGTCATGGGCAAATTTCAACCCTAACGCATTAACATAACTATTGTCTACCACTACTCAACCAGTAACGGAATCCGTCCGATCAGATATTGTACCTTCTATTTTCTGATAATTTCTAAATTCTGTGGGAGCCAGCAAAGGCCAGCATGACTTGAAATTGGTCAGTTAATGAGAAATCTGAACTAGCAGTAACCAGTTTTGCTCACTGTGATTTTACAAGCAGAAAGAGCGCCAGTCCCTCGCGGTGTATCTCCAGATATTCAACATCTTTGTATGCACAAAACTGCTCAGAAACCACAACCACATTTACAGTGAAAAAATAAAACCCAGCTTTTAGGCACAATCGCTCTTGCAGCACTAGCAACTCCGCCTACTACTACACATTTCTTCACAGCACGGTCTGTCTGTCTGTCTGTCGTTTGTCACACTCGTGCACAATGCTTAAACTGCTCGGCAAATTGAGACGCCATTTGACAAGTACGCTTGTGGGCTCAAATTGATGACATGTTGTACAGAATTTGGTCCGTGACTACCAAAAGAAAAGATTTGGGATTTAACCTCCAGCCATAACATGCAACTGTAAGTTGCTACTGTTACCTGGCAAATACAAACGTGGACTTATGAGAGTGATTCTGACTTTTGGCAAGTTAATTAGGTCCTTGTTTGACACTGCAAATAACTGTTCAACTGTCTTTTTCACGACAATTCACTCAGTTTAGAAACGTCTGTTTGTACACATCAAAATGTTGAAAAAGTACCATTAATCACAAGTCTAAATCTCACATTTTATTGTTCCAAAGACTGGTCAGTTTCGCTGTAAGTCATCAATGTCTGACATTATTATTATTATCACTAAGCTTAAAGTGTCAAGCACAAGCAGTTTTCACACCTTAGTTACTGTATCTAAAAGTAAAAGACAACATAGTGTCTTGCATTAATACTGGTTCAGTTTTATAAGGGTACATTATATCTGAAAGAACTACTATCAGCTGAAGCAATCAATTCAGTTCTCAGTTGCAGCAACATTACCAACAACAAATACACTTTTTAACAATAACACATAGTCTTAAAACTAGAGCTGTCGAATTGACGTGTTCCGCAACACAGGCATGACTTCGTGGGCTTCAATCCACTCACCCTCTCGATGTAATTCACTCTACAATATTAGCAATATTAATGATGCATTATTAGCGTGTTAACGCATGCATTAAAAAATTAATGCTTCAAAAGCTCTACTCAAAACTACTGGCAAAATTCTCCCATGATTCAAAAGTTAAAAACCAGAAGATTCACATTTCAAACACGAGAATAAAATCACACATGCTTACACATTTTGACTGCAGGACATCCATGGGTATATCAGTCAGGAGAGAAAGCAATTCCATAAATAGCTGCTGGCACTGCTGTTTCTACAAACAGACAATGAATTGATAATTGGTTAACATCCGTTAAAAGTTCAACTGTCAACAGTCAACACTTTATAATAAATCTTCACTTACAATACAATACAATATCTGTTTGAGGAACCAAGAATTTGCTGTTGAGACAGTGAGACAGAAGCGTAACAAAACAATATGTCACTGCAACCAGAGTCCAATGTAACTGTGACAAAACACTGGTCTATGTCAAGGTCACACAAACTGGCATGACAGCATACAATGTAAGCCTGTGACAGAAAAAATATAGCTGCAATAATTAACAATCAACCATGCAATTACTTTTAAAAAAACTACAGCAATTAATAGGATTTGAATCTTTAAAATTTCAATTAGTCATGTTGATGAAATATAATGGAACAAAACAGTAACTTTAAACAAACCACTATATGCATGGAACTCTGGGCTCAGAACATTTGTGACCTTGACATTACATTAATTAGTGTTGTTACGGTTGTTGAAATCGACACCGAAACCGCAGTTTTTTTTGGCAATATCGAACCCTATCGAAACCGCGGTTTTGTGCTCTATATTGACGGTTTTGGTTTTTATGCGCGAAAGCAGCTACTGCTTTCAGCGTATCTTAGCCATCGCAATTCTCTCCGTCCGTCTGTCACATGGGTGGATCAGTCAAAAACGGCGCAAGCTAGGATCACCAAATCTTCACTGTCGGCTGCCTGGAAAACTCTAGTTTCAAGAACCGTAAAGCTTTTCCACAAATTTGAAGGGGGTCACCCCGAACGAGGGTGCTGAATGAGAGAGGGTAGGCAAAATTTGCGATTTCTGGCCAAGAAGTCGCTCAATCTCAGTAACGGACTAATGGTGCGAGATAAGGCCTAGGTTACTATTAATCACTAATAGGAAATTGTATACTGGCTATCGATTGGCGCAGAATTAATTGACCTTGGATGACTTTGAATGCCAAAATAGGAAGTTTTTATAGATTCTTTGGCCATTTTGGCCTGTGAGAGTCTATATCATTCACAAGGTGGCGCCACGCCGGTGACACACGCGCCTATGGCCGATGTGTATTATAGTCCCGATGGGCCGAGTCCAAATGATATGCGATTTTCGAAATCACCATTTTGTTGAACATCTTTACATGTATTTGATGTATTTAGATACGGTCTGGACTTTTGGAATCCTTGTCCGACAGGCTTTCTTTAGGTAACAAATCCGCACATCGGGACTTGCTCGAATATCTCGGATTTAAGTGGGCGTGGCGCGAGTATCAAAAATATTGTATACTTTGAGCGATAACTTGAGTTAAAATGCACGGAAAGATGTAGGGTTTGTCACATCCACTTAGTTGTGGGACAAGGATTCTTTGGTCGTATAGACTTGCGGTATTTGCAAAGTATTATGGTTTCTACAGCTTATGGGCGAACTATTTGGGCAGGGTAAGGGTTCTGACAGCTTACGATTTGTAATGGTGAGTTAGGGATAAATCTAATATCTCTGCTTATACTGCATGGATTGCTACAAAACCAAGTGTTACTGAAAGGTGAGTGAATGTAGTATTTTATGGTATTTATTGCAGAATTTATTAATGACAGGAACTTGACTTAATTAAACGATGAAAATTGGTTTTGAACCTATACCTATTATTGGTACCGGGCTTTGTGGTCATTTTAGGGCCTTAAGAGCCTAAAAACCGTTACAATTGCATTGATTGAGTTGTTATATTTTTACGCGCGAAAGCAGCTACCGCTTTCATCGCGTCTTAGCCATCGCAATTCTGTCCGTCCGACGTCCGTCCATCTGTTTGTCTCTCCGTCTGTCCGTCCGACCGTCACACGGGTGGAACAAGATAGGCCTAGGTGAGACCATGGCGCCACGCTACTATTGTTATGCGATCCAGATAGAGAATTTGGTATTTGTATATCAACTTAGCGGGAACACTCCAATTTTCAACTATAACTACTGAACTGGAAATGCTTCACTTGTTCTGAGAAGTAATAATGCAAGTTTGCCTCAGCCTCATGCCACGCTGTCCACCTGTCCCGTCACGTCACGTCAGTCAAATCAACCGACCACGGCAAACTGGCAAGCGTGAAACCCTGAAACTGTAACAGTGTATCTGCAGCAGCGCATCCACTCCTGTGAACTAATCATTAGCAGGCACCCGACACCATGGAACTTTCTTGTCTGCTCTCTCCCTTTCTCTACCTCCCCCTCTCCTCATTAGCAATGTGCCGTCGCTCGACCACCCATGTAGTTTGGGTTTAGCAGTGGGCGTGCGCGTTATCACTAGACATCGGCAGCTGGTTTTGGTGCTGGTCAAAAAAACCAAAACCAACCGAAAGCACGGTTTTTTCAACAAAACCCAACCAAAACCAACAGATCTCAGCCAGTGTGAAACCGTAACAACACTAACATTAATTCAGGCCTCTCACTAACGACAATCCTGGAAATGTTGGCTATTGCTTGGTTTCCATGAATATAGCAATTAAGCCATCAGCTAAATTTCAACTCTACTAGTAAATAGTTGGTATCATAAAAGACCGCACTGGCAGCAAATACTATCAGATCAAGTACAAAAGTTCAAGGTTAAGAATGTGGTAGAGCTAGCAATCTGATCTGATCTCATCATATTTGGCACAGGTGTGGTCTTTTGTGACACATACAAATAAACGTATATTTAAAAAAACGGTAAGAAAAGCAAAACGGCAGATGTTGCAATAGAGTTAGAATAAGAGTCAGAAATAGGGTTAGGAAAAGAGCAAAGAATAGGGTTTAAATTAGGAACAGTATTAGAAGATGTAGCGTTGTCTGTTGCGACATCCACATATGCGAAAATTCTGCTGTTCTAGACTTCTTCATTGCAAAAGTTCACCACCCCAAAGTCAATCAAAAGTAAAAATTCAGTGTTAACTCAAAGTCATGATAGGCGCCAGACTTATGTTGGATACCCCAATTTACGCAAGTTAACGTACCTCAGCAGACTCAGAATGGATATTAACAATCAAATTCAATCTTTAAAGTAAGAGCCGCTCGTTTAGTTTTAAATTATTCACTTTCGTTAACTTTAAAAACTTTGTTGAAATCTATAACTTGAACACTTCGTCGACATTGCTGTTTACATTTCAATACATAGAATATATATAGCACTGAAATAAATATAAATGGTATTCCTGAGTGACCAAGAAGGACTGATCACTAGTTTTTTCCTTATCCGAAATACGAATACTAAGGCTAGCCCTAACCCCAAGCCTGACCCTAACCCTATTCCTAACCCTTAACCTAACCGTAACCCTATCCCTAACTTGAAACATTCACATTGACATTAACAACTGATTGACCCTACTAGTTCAGCGCATGTGACTGTTTGTTTACATTGTTTAGTCATGTTGGTAAAATCGCAAAATGATGCAAATTTACTTTGAAATGCGTGTTTTTGTTGGTTAATTAGTGATTTAATCACTAAAATAGTTTATTTTAAATCCAAATGTAGATAAAGCAGTTCTCAAAAGGTTAACGAAGTAAGCTTTCAACGATTATTTTCGTTTATTCTGTAGCTGTAATGTAAGTTCTATTTGCAATTATAAATAGTGATAATCATTAATTTTTGTAAGTACAGAATCATTCATGCAAAAAAACGTCAGACAAAATGAAAACATACTTTCACAAGTCTGCTGAGTTACGTAAACTTGCTACTTTAGTCTGGCGCCGTCATGATAACTGCTCATGGTGTGGTGACTTTTGCAACACAACCCATAACAACAGTGAGTTTCCTGCAAAGTTGGGCTATGGGTAAAAAGCAGACTGAAAATGTGTGAATGTCGCAACAGATAACGCTGTAATTAAGCTGTAATTTATTAGTTTAACCATATCCTAATCTTATTCCTAAGCCAAACCCAATCCCTAATCCTAATCTTAACCCTTGTCCCAACCCTGGCGCTAAGCCTGTTGAGACATCCGCAGATCCGCCTTCCGCTTTTTACCATCGTCCGCAAAGTTGCACAACAACTTTTATCAGACAACATAAAAAATGTAGTTGCATTATAAAGTCATATTACCTGTGGATTTGTAATGTCGTCATCTCGAAGTTCCAAGCTAGGGAAATCTTCGGCAAAGGCCTTCACTAACTCCTGCTGAGACCAAAGAGGAAACGTCATTCTTCAAACTGCTGTAAGCAATGCTATAAAGTATGACAGAACAAGGCAACGAGTTTATAAACTATCACAACAATACTGTTTCCACAGAAAGTTGAATTAAACTACAATGATTTACTTTTACTTCTAGAAATAGCAATAAAATCAAATAATGCTGTACCGCGACAAAATCAAAACACCGGAAATAGAAATACAGCTTCGATGAATTAAATATTCTAGTAGTAGGTAGAGACGTGCAAAAATAAAATTCCAAAACAGTAACGACTACGATTAAAAGCAGACTTGTAACAAGTCCAGCAACAGCCAAGTCCAAGTCCAAGTCCAGTAGGAAAAAACGAACCTGCAAGCAGTTTTATCTCATTCCAATATTATTTATCTTGCTGTTATTGAGTAAAACACTTTATCGTACACAAAAAAACTAATCTTTAAATATTGTTAGCAATTTTGACTGATGACATTAATTTGGCCGTCCTTGATAATTTTACACAGTCCAACATCTAAACTTGTTCACACAATGTTGCAT
>Ga0209367_1010309_pt1 | contig 12547 bp, 14 predicted proteins | sample WorMetLIZISLAND2_FD_187412 | JGI IMG/M metagenome (GOLD analysis project Ga0209367, IMG submission 187412) | Marine gutless worms symbiont microbial communities from Max Planck institute for Marine Microbiology, Germany - Olavius geniculatus... ... | reverse complement strand
TTAAGTTATCTATGCTTGCGTAGTTAGCTAGGAACTTAAGTTTTCTTTTAAGAATTACGTCTTCTGCTCTGGAGCAATTGAACACTAGCATACAGTCATTAACAACATCTGTTGACTTAGTTCGAAAGATTTTTCTAAAACTTGAATGCAGTACAAAGTTGAGCGAGTTATACTGTGCTTTGTTAATGGGGCACGCCTCTAAACCATAGTATAGTATAGGCAGGCATTAAAACTTTAAAAGTTCGACGACGACGATTTCAGATGTCGCACTGGCAACTTTGCCTAAGACGGCGTTGAAGGCGCGATAAAACGAACTCTTTGCATGTGATAAACAACACGTAAAAGTTTTACCTGCCTTTATATATATATTCCTAGATATCTTATACTATCTGACCAAATTATATCATGGCCATCAATTGTACGTAATCTACTACATTGCTGATTATACGCTTGTCCAATTCTTAAACAACTTGACTTCTTAGCATTGATAGACATATCTATGCAACTCAGTTCATGATCACAAATGTGCAACAGCATTTGAAGAGAGGTAACCGACGGAGCAACAAGCAAAATGTTATCAGCATAAAGCAATATAGCCATACAAACATTTCTGATGTAGCAACCAAACGCACAGTTTCTGATTTTGTCAACAAGACCATCAATATAAATCGCAAAAAGATACGGAGACAAAACACCCCCTTGTCTAATTCCACACGACAGAGTAAAAAAACCGGGAGAATATGCTACCCCATTTTACACACGTAGCACAAATAGAAAACCAATTTTCTAATATACACAGAACATTTAGCGGTACATGTCTTTGCATTAACCTGATAAAAAGAGCGTGGTGGTTCATCTTGTCAAATGCTTTAGGTAAGTCTAACGCACAAAAGTTAACCGTTGAACCATTCTTAACATAGTAATCGACGACACATCTCAACGAATATACGGCATGACTACAGCTGGACTTTTTCTTAAACCCAAACTGATTGTCGCTTGACACGAAAAACTTCTGGTAACGCTCCAAGATACAATGTTCAAATACTTTTGAAATAACCGGACTAATGGATATTCCACGAAAGTCTTCCACAGTTATTGACTTAGAGTAGACATTTAAATTATTTTTTAGAATTGGTACAGTAAATGATTGCCCAAAATCCGTAGGTACAGATCCAACAAACAGCATAAGGTTAAAGAGTTTGGCTAATATACACGGTAGACTAACACTACAATAACGCAAGTGTTCTACAGATAGCCCATCCAGGCCTGCAGCTTTACCGAGCTTCATTCTGTAAATGACAGATTCAACAAGTTCTGCATCAAAACGAAATGAATCATCAACAGGAACTCCGAGATAGGTGGATCTTCTGTGCACATAATCGGCCGTCAACTCAGCAGCGCGATTTGCTGATGTGTTGCTGCAAACGTTAGAAAAATATGTGGCAAAATTCTCAGCAATTACATTCTTGTCACTAATACCAGATAGACGTTTCTTATCACCTAATTGTTTTATTTGTAACGTTTTAAATTTGTCTTTACACAAGACTCTGCGAGCGCCAACGGTTGCAAAACTCGTAAAATAACTTGCCAAATGCCAGTAACTTGATACGCGTAGTTGATTATTTTTGAAACATTATTACGGGTTTTTTAGCAGTGTAGAGTGGCTTGGTTAGATTGGAACCTTGTTACCGGTCCCTGTGACAATTTCTATGACCCTTTTTAGCAATTTTATACATGATGGTGGTTTTACTCAGTTCGTTTCCTCACCCACAAGAGGTGCTAACATTTTAGACATTTTAGTACTATCAAATGACCCGTATTTAGTGTCTGATTGTTGGATTGAGTCTACACTTGGTTTTAATAGTTCTCTGTCTATACCCAGTGCTTGATTTATTTTAACTTGCATTGTGGTTTGTCGACGTCGGCTGCTGTTTCTGAAGATTTCGTGTATAGAGACTTTGCAAATGCAGACTATGTTGGTCTTAATAATTATTTGGCTTCCATCGACTGGCAGTTTGTAATGGTGAATAGCTATGATATAAATTTGTACTGGAATAGCTTTGTACATGCCATGAATGCTGCAATTGCTTTGTTTGTTCCTCTTAAGCACTCAAAGTTCGTACCAACCAGCAGAAGACGGCACTATCCCCATTTTATCAGACAGCTGTTTAGAAAGCGGCTTGCAGCATGGCAGGCATACCGTAGATTTGATACAACCAAAGAGAATTATCTTAGATTTGATCGTAAATGTAAACTGGCCGTTAGTAGTTTTGAAACTGAGGCCGAACAACGTTTGATTGACAGTGGCAATATTGGCCACTTTTATAGGTATGTCAATAATAAAATTGTTTCTAAGGCTGATATTGGTGTGATTAAATCTGAATCTAACTAGAAACGGGGTAAACCCGGATCCCACAAGCCACACGTAGAAATAGTAATGAAGCGCCATCTGGCGAATGCTAGAAGTACTATTTACACAGCAGAACCAAAAACAGTACAAGCCGAACACTACGTGTGGCTTGTAAAAATTGGTTGTATGATGATGTTGAGAAAGCCAAACGTTTTAATTCCTTTTTCTCATTTGTATTCACTCATGTTAATGGTATTATCCCTTTTGTTATTAGTAAAGCTAAGCCTAACAGTTTCACTGATATTGATTTTACATATGATGATGTTTTTAATGAGCTAGGTGGTAAACGCAACAGTCGAACCAGCTTCCAACACGAATTAAGCGACGAATGAAGCTAATTTTAAACATAAGACCAGTGTTGGACCGGATGGATTGTCTGCTGTTTTTTTTTAAAAAAACTAGCTCCCAGTCTTGCATTTCCCCTTATGCTGATTTTTTTCTCAGTTTTTTTTTCAAAGTGGATCTATTCCAGATATATGGAAAACTGCAGTTGTTACACCTGTGTTTAAAAAAGGCTTGAGTTGTGACGTCAACAGTTATAGACCTATTTCCCTAACGTGTGTCTGTTGTAAAATAACGGAGACATTGATTAAGGAAAAAATGTTAGACTATCTCTTACACAGTAACTTGATTTCTAACCACCAGCATGGGTTTTTGTCTAGACATTCTACTTGCACACAGCTGCTCGAATGTGTCAATAACTGGACTATGACTACTAATGGATTGTATTTAGTTGACGTTGCACTATATAGACTTTTCTAAAGCATTTGATAGTGTGTGCCACTCTAAATTTATCTGCAAGCTTGAATCTTTTAATTTTGGTGGCAAGTTACTTGGATTAGAAGCTATCTCTCTGATAGGACTCAATGTGTCAAAGTTGGTAATAGTTTTTCATCCTTAGCTTCTGTAATCAGTGGTGTCCCACAGAGAAGTGTCTTAAATAAACTTCTGTTTTTAATCTATATTAATGACCTAGTTGATGTGTTTGGTAAATTCTTAACAGTCAAGTTATTTGCTGATGATGTCAAAGTTTACGTTATTATTGATGATATATGTAAAAAAACTTACCAGTTTACAACTGTGTGTAAGGACGATGTGATGATATCAGTCCTCTAAAACAGCAAAAATCATTTGAGTAACCTTAGCTGGGGCTATGCATATGGCGTCCTTACAAGCTGGCTTTAGTTCGTAATCACTAACATAGTCTAAAGCCTTCTTCATTTGATGTTATTTGTCGTATTAGTTATAGCCCATTTTGTCTCGAATTTCGTTGCCATGGCAACTAGGGAGGGTCCGGGATAAAATTGAATGACACCATTAGATTGGCGATCCCCGAAAACCATACCCTAGGCCTAGAACCAAAAATTACGACTCTATCTTATACACAGCCAAAATTATGACCGTTTAATAATTGCTTAATTTTCCGCATAGGCGCCATTGTAATTTGTTTTTAATTTTTTTGCGAATGAATGCGTTAAATATTAAATTTTAATTTTTAACCCCAAAAAGGCACTTCCTTGTGCAGAACCGCGTCGTTTGACGTATTAAGCGTAAAAAAATCTCCTAAGAAATCTGACCTGTGGGTGCGTTAAAGAAAAAAGGCATATATAGGCCTAAATAACAGTTTTTGCGTATATTTTACCCATTTGCGGAGAAGCCCCCCTTGGAGGGATTTGCATAAAATTTTGCGTGACGGTTCCCCTCGCCGACTTAATCAACCGTGCCAAATTTTATCTTAATCGGGTCAGGGGTTTTGATTCTATTGGGGTCGAATTTTTGGCTTTCCCATAGGAAAGAGAAGTCGCCGTTAACACAGGGCTTGAACTACCGTTCAGCCTGTGATTAACGAACTTGATTTTATAAATTGTATATGTTGCATGTAACTTGTTAGGGATGGTGTAAGATGTCAGATTTCTTCTGACCTTCCATTCCTTTAACAGTATTTGCTGCTGTTAATAAAACTATTTTGATTGATTGATTGATGGACTTACTAGGTTTACTTATTTACTTAAGGCACCTGCAAAGCACCTGTAGGCCTATGCAAGCAATAGAGCAGAGCGGGCGTCTCTGAGCAGTGTTGAAAGTCAAAACGCTGCGCGAGTTTACTTCAACAGAGTGACGGCGCGATACGTATGTAACGTCGCAATTATTCGTATTCTGTACACGAAATAATAAAATTTAGTTTCTAGTTTTTTCCCTTTCATACACCGCTTTTCGATTGGCTGTGTTTTAGGCTAAGGCGATTGGCGAGCACTATCACTTCCTCGTTATCATTTTTGTTTATTATCAGTTGCTAAATGCTGCTTACATGTACATATGATCTGGTATAATACGTCGCTGATAATCAATGCTGTAGAACGTTATGTTCTCACTTTCCATTCGGTGCAAGGCAATCTCAATATCTCAAGTCTTGAGTTAGCTTATTACGCGCTTTAGGCCGTATAATTATGAATCTTTAGGCCTATAAGTCAACGTTAGATGCATTAGGCTAGATAATTGTCAACTCATTTAAAGTGATTACCCTGAGATAAAGTACGTAATAAATAGTGATGATTTATTATTTTGGTTGTTTTGCGTTGGTAATCTAAACGATGGTTGCTCAAGCGTGTCGGCCGCTAGGCCTATCTCAACGCATGCACTATGACAGCCGGCAGCTGCAGGTAAAAGTAAACATCATACGGACTGATCGCGTTTAGCTCACGGTGTACAGGTTTACTCTTCAGCTGCCAGGTAGACTGATGAATAATTCTTCTGGTGAAGTTTCAGCCAGCTTAGCTTAGACTATCGAAGACAGAATGTTGCCTGAAATTCCCACGGCCGTACTGCCGTACTGCGAGACCTGGTGAAATGCAAGAAGCAAGGCTTAGTCATTATCGTAGACTGCTTTGCGTTTAGCTTTTGTGGCGTTATCTGATTGGACATTAATGTACTCAAATTAGTTTAATTTTAAAAAGATACGACAAGGATTAACTTTCTGTTTAGTTTCGCTTTTAATCCGACATGGGCGGCGCCAGAGGAGGGGAGGGTAAGGAGGGGGGCAGCTGTCTACGTGCCCTTGTCTTTGCCCCCAGCTGCCCCCTAGGAAAAATTTGGATGGTGATAAAGTGCCCTAAATGTTATTTTTGCAAGGCAATACTGATATCGGTGAGTTTTTTTGCGTTTTCAAAGATTAAAAAGCAGGCAAATTTGTGGCTTCCATTGCACGTCCAAAGCTTAGCGTTTCAGCTTCAGGGGGGCTCTGCTTGCTAACTCTGTGACCAGGAGCTCTGCCCTTGGACCCCGCTACATTTTGGTGCCCACAACAACTGAATAAATATCGACATTTGGGCCCCACACACAAAATTATTGCCCCATGTTCCCCGGCCCTTGTCCCCCCGTTGCCCTCCTAGCTTCAGGTTCCTAGCGCCGCTCATGCTATCCGCGGATGAATTAGATTGATGACAGTTCTTAGACAGTAAATGAAGTAGGGGCCCACTATGATCAAATGAGTACGAATTTATTATCAGATTGATACCGGCATAATAGGGCCTGCTGCATTGGCAGGTGCACTCAATAATTGCAGTCCGTTAAATGTTGGTTATAGATTATGAATAGAGAAAGACCCAGCAAATGAAGAAAACATGGCCATACGTCATGTACAATGAAACCTCCAGTTGTTGAAAGTACCGGTAGCGGTAGAATACCACAAGTCGCGAAGACTCACCCAAGAAAAGACAGAAATGCATGGAGGTGATGTGGCAACTGAAAATACGCAGGACCATGAAAATGAGATAGGCCCCTACTCAATCGCAGGACTGCAAAAAATGCAGAACCAAGTCATTTTAAATAGCAATGTAAGTATACTTTGTACATCATGCTTGACAGTCGTAAAAAGAGAATCTTTATTACTGCCAATAAGTACCTGTTTTCATGGTCCTGCATTTTAGGCCTCTAGCTATTGGCAATGAATATGTATAACAACGCTATGTTTTTGTCGAAGTCCGTCATTTTCATGCAGGTTCTACAAATTTAGCGCCCCCGACGTTACTTTACACCTTTACCGGATTCTGTGATCTATATCTATCATTCGGGTCTCTATATAACTGATAATGACTTTTTCGTTACACCGTCAAGGCAACTGCTCGGAAAGTGGCATTCACCTTTGTATAACTGTCTAAACCTATAGCTGCTGGCATTGTGTGCTTGTGTCGATACGGTCAGATTTAACGTGTTGCTGTTGACAACTAATTGAACATTGACTGTACAACATGGCAGAGTCACGTGATGATGTCACGACTTCATCTACTGCAGTTGCTGCTGCTGCTGCTGAAGCTGCGGCTGCAGGTTGATATTTGTATATTACGTTACATCATCAGTACTATCAATAGAAAAATTGTGTTTATGATAATTAACATTGCTTGAAGTCTGATTATCTTATTAACTGAACCAATGTCACACAAAATTTTCTGCCATTTTTATTTACTTTTATTCAAAAAACTAAATTACTCCGTACTCTATACCTTTTTACGAACTACAGGAAACATTACTCTTTGACTAATGCATTTTAGCCACATGCGTTTTTAATTTTCAATCTCAGCTTGTTAATATTGCAAATTGTTAATATTCTGTCAGTTGGCTAATGTGCACAATGTTTGTTTTCTGTTAGTAGCTGGTTTCCGCATTAGTGTCATAATGGTGGCATCGTACATACTTACGTGGCCAGGTACAGAAACGGATCTATGAAACTTAGTTGCGAAGTGTCATCACTTGTTAGGCCCACTTATAATCTGCGATTGCTACATTTATAAGATAATGTTTGTTTATTTCTAGATAAAACTTCTATCACGCTAGCGTCCATCACGAGACTGAAGTCTCAGCTGTCAGACATCATCGAGCCAGACTTCGGTCTGTTGGATCACTTCCTGAGTCTCGAGGTGTTGACTCGTAGACAGATCGACAAAATACGCGCTAGAGACAAGGCGAAATATGAGCGAAACGACGCACTATTTGATCTGCTGTCAGAAGATGCATGCGACAAGTTCCTGACAGCATTACAGCGAACTGACCACCATGTCATGTGGTCAATTTTATCGCTCAAAATGGAGGTCAGAATAACAAGTAACGATCTTACATCATGCGAATGTTAGAAACTGGAAAAGATAAAGACGGTTGCCAGGCTTAGTTCCTCTAATCAATATTACCGCTAAATATACTAAATATATGTAGGCCTAGACGCTTCAATCAGTTAAGAGGCTAAGAATTATGATTTATGAGGCCGACTTAAGAAGTATAAATCATTGGTTGTGTATGCGATATGAACTGCAGATATCGGAGTAGAATTCGGTGACGTTCGTCCTTTGGACGAAGTTCGGATGCGCAAGCTGTCCATCAATGGTGTTCAGCTGCTGGATCGTATTGTCGCTGATGTTACGTTTGTGGCTGAGCTTGCTACTGTCGGCTGCATCACGTGGTCACAACGGGAGCACTTGATGAACGTTCCACAGCCACGTGACCGCAACGACAAACTTCTCGAGTTCTTAACTCGCAGAAGTGTCGCTGACTTCCAAAAATTTATTAAAGTTCTCGCCAAGGAACAGGCATTTTTGGTGCCGCTGTTGGCTACTGACGGAGGTGAGTTTATGACCCAAACGAGTTAGCAGTTTTCCAGCAAAACTGAACTTATAACTTTTATATTGTTGTACCATACTTTCTACAAAGACTTACAGCTTAAAGTGGTGCAAAAATGACCGAGAATAAAAAAGAAATCACAGTGTAGCACACTGTAGTTTTAGCTCAGCAGTATTATTCATAATATTCACCTGCTTATAATGTTGTTTTTACTTCGTACATAGGTGCAGATAGAAGGATGTGGTGTTAACTGGCCAAAACTGTTGCATCTGTCTACGGAGCCGAAATTACTGCAACCCAACAAAAAGACGTTTATAGGCCTATTATAAAGAACCTATAAAACTCGTATTGCTACATTATACTTAAGATTGCAAATCTTGACTGCAATGTTGATTTCATAGTCTATTTCTTCGTTCGTTGTTTCGAGTAAATTTAGTATGGATTGAAAAATAACGCTAATTTTTAAAAGAAAAGAATATTCAAAAAGAATATTCTAAAAAGAAAGAATATTCGTACGAAATACTGTTTTTGTAACATTTTTGTATTTTTACTTTGTTATTGGCCGACCTAACGGTCGAGTCTTTGGAACTATTCGTCTAACGTCTGCCTGTCGTTGCCTGTCTGGGTTTTCTAGTGATCTTTCTGACAAGAAGTTTGTGAACTGTTTAGTGGTTATTGGAATAGACGCTGAATTGGAGCAGCCATTTGCTAGTGACATCACTCATACTAAAGACAGAATCGTGTCACAGTGGAAGGAAGTTTCTGCCGATGAGCAACATCAACTGCGAGAGAGAGTCGATGAGATCTTTCGTCCTTTTGGCTTTGAGACAAGTTTGGTAGTGATAAGACGTGCTAACAGTCTTGCTTTTCTCTTCATCTGCATGACTTTGTCAGCGCTCATGAGACTTCGTGATCAGTGGTCCAGTTGACAACTCAAAGACATTCTCCAATCACTTTTCACTTTTCTCTCAACCGTTGACACAGTTTGTGTCAAAAGACTAACTTGGCCGCTGACTGACTATGAACGAAGCTTGAAGTTATTCAGTTCTGTGCAAGGTAAGCAAATAATATGCAGTAATAATTGTGACAAAATATTTTAAAATTTCGCATTTTTTTCAAACTGTTGAATACGTGTTTTACATTTTTGCTCCATGATGAAAGTCGAATATCGTATTTCGATGTCATTGCTTTTTAAATGCGCGTCAAATATACGGAGTAGACAATTTGAAACTAGAAATTTGGGACAGGGCGTAACGTGAAACCGCCTGTCGTTTTAATTCTAATTGGAAAAAAATAGGAAATTGAAATTTTAATTCCGTTCGCAGTAACGTCACGTGGCACGCCTAATATTGAGAGTCAACCCGAACGCCTTAACCTTTGTTATTAGTGGACCAAAGTTTATTAATTTTTTTACGCCAAATCCGACAGGGATCGCAGTCAATCATATATGTCGGTCCGTTCTCGAGATATTTACGGTCAAAAGTTTAAAGTTGTCCAAAATCGCGCCGAATTTTGCAGCTCGAATATCTTGTGGCAAAAAGCACAGCAGTAAAACACAAAACCACCGGAAACTACCGTTTTGGACGGCCCAACAAACCTAACCACGGTTAATATTGTGCGCTGATGTGTTTGACAGGCAAACGAAATTCGAGCGAGGCTATCAAGCTGGCATCAGATAGCGACTTACAAACCCGCACCGTATGATGATATTAATAATATGATTACTACAATAAAGCATTTTCTGAGTACTATTTTGGTCGTAAATGGCGTAAAATCGACGCAAAAAGGTTTTAGAGTGCACAAGGTTGAACGTTAGTGAGGGCATTGTACGTGAGAGATAAGTCTATTGATTTTATGCCAGTGTAATTTTTTTTTTTGGGGGGGGGTGTTTGACTATATTTATGGAGCTTTGTGATGTAAGCTTACTTGCAATGAAATGTAGCTCAGTGAGTTACAGTAGGCTTATGCCTAGTCAGCTTTAAAGTAGAAATGTTGCCGATGTTACAGCTTTTTTCCAGACTGCGTCATCCAGCAGTTTATTGAATTGTAGTAATATTTTACCGGTAACTCAGAAATGATGGCTAACAATTTTCATTTCTGCAGAACGCAAATGCATATCGTTCTACCACTTTGGATGCAGACTTGGTACAGAAAAATGCCATTATTGTCAGCAAATGTTGATACTGATTAAGAACTTGAAAAAGTGAGGTAAAAAGTATCATTTACAAGAAAAAAAATCCGGAAAGTTATGTTCTGCAGAAGCTCAGTGATTTGTCGCTGGAAATGCTGGAAGCAGTGCTGATGAGAACGTTCATAATGCTGTACGCCAGTGACTTTGAGGGTGACGATGACCGCCAGCCATACAGGCCTGGTAAATGTCGCACGACTGAGAGACGAGCGTTCAGTCTGCTGTCTTCAGTCTGCTGTCTTCAGTCTGCTGCGACTGGCACCAGACTCTGACTGGATGGCCGCAGTCATCAACTCCGCACAGGCATCAGCTCAGGAACTTCATTGAACGTGAGTACATGCATCTCCATATACAGTAACATTAGCACTGTGTGAATTTACTGTGAACGGCAAATTCTCATTTACCACCAGCATCATTTATGATAGTTGTTGTGTTTTGCCAAAAAAAATTATGCAGTACTTTTTATGTGGCTGCCAGTTTATCAGTTATTCGTAACTGATTCGAGTCTGTATTGTGACGTGACACTGCGCGGATAAAAGTATGTATTTTACGCATTCAGTTTGTCAATAGAATTCCATAATCCCAACGTGTTTGTACGCGCGACGGCATGTAATGCTATAACGCGTATTAGCTATCGTAATTCTGTCTGTCCGTCCGTCTGTCTGTCTGTTCGTCGGTTCGTCCGTCTGACACAGCCTGGTACCGAATCATGCCCATATGAGATAGAAACTCCGAGTTTTTCCGTATGACAGCGTAGGCCCATAGTTTTTTGTGACCAAATTTCGTGTTGCTAGCTGATGGTGTTCCCCTCGAACGAAGATGTCAAAGAATAATACTCTTTAGATACGTTATTTTACTGCAATTGGCTCGTCTAGCGTGAAAACAGCTGCAGATAGGCACAGACATACTGCTTATCACTATACGCACTACTAATACTTCAGGAGTATTAACAACGTCGCCGTGGCATTTTTTGCGCTTTTCGGCTGCAGCGCACATTTCAGGAGTGAACTGCATACCACGAAATGGTGGAGATAAACCAAGACAACCGGCAAACTGAAACCGTCTGTAAGCTGACGACCTGGCGTAGGAGCGCTATTTTTAGAAGATGACGAAAACTTCCAACTAGGGTTAGGGTTAGGGTAAAGGCTAGGGTTGGAACAGTGCCAAGTGGCTTTCACCCGTCACGGACCACAGCGAAAAGCTAGGGATATGCTGGAGTGAGTCATGAAAATAAATATTCTTTGCTGTCAAACTTGTCAAAATAGGTATTCTTGGTATGGTTGAGTCACCGTTTTGGAGGCCGAGATAGGGTTTTAACATGGGGGACAGATCACGCACTTTGATCTAGCTCCGGCTCTTAGTAAATACTCCCCTGGTCAGCTTCAAGGAGGCTTCCTTGAAGCTGAAACACTTTGGGTTTTTAGACTTTCACTGAAAGTCGCAAATTTGCCCACTTTAAAAAAAAAATTTAAAACGCAAAAAAATCAGACATAATTTGTGCTGTCTTTTTTAAATGACGTCTATAGGCCGCAAATAACGTCACAGATTACTGCACAGTAATGAAAAGTAATAGACTTGTTCACTTTACGTAAACTTTCCGCATGTTTATTTATCTTATATTTTGAATATATTTTTTTGAAACTAGAAACATTTTAAACATTTATCGTGAGGCCTCTAAACATACGTGAGCCCCCTCCCCCGGTCGGAAGGTACAAGGGGCCCTTCCGCCGGCTCTGACGGTGATAGGATATGGGCGGCGCTAGGAATCTTAAGCTGGGGGCACCGGGGGCAAGGACCAGGGCACAGAGGGGCAATAATGTTTTTGCGTGGGCCAAATGTCGACCTTATTAATTCAGTTGTTGTGTGCATGGAATAGATGTAGCGGGGTTCAATGGCATAGCCCCTGGTAATGGAATCGGGGGGGGGGCTGAAGCTGAAACACTTTTAGCGTTTGAACGTGCAATGAAAACCGCAAATTTGCCTGCTTTTTAATATTTGGAAACGCAAAAATACTTAAAATTATCTGTGTTTTCTGGCAAAAAATGACGTTTAATAATTCACACTTTGGCATGCTAAAGTGCCTGGGCACTTTATCACCATTAAAATTTTTACTGGGGGCAGCTGGGGAAGGGGGAGCTTCCCCTGGCGCCGCCGATGGGATAGGAGCAGTAGTTGTTGTAGTTGCAGTTACGTTGTATTGTTACAACTTACAGGTTCGTGTCGTCTATTTCAACGATCAGCTCGAAGGCTCTATGATTTGTTTGTGGACGTGGGGGGTGAGTTTTCAGTAATTACTACTACTGTGCCGTACGTCAGTAGTTTGCATCATGTCTGTGCTCTAT
>Ga0209367_1010307_pt1 | contig 12549 bp, 10 predicted proteins | sample WorMetLIZISLAND2_FD_187412 | JGI IMG/M metagenome (GOLD analysis project Ga0209367, IMG submission 187412) | Marine gutless worms symbiont microbial communities from Max Planck institute for Marine Microbiology, Germany - Olavius geniculatus... ... | reverse complement strand
CCCCAACTCAGCACTGCGACACACAACCGCAACATCACAGATCAAAGGTGATGCAGAAATGTTTTATTTTAGACCTATATTTTATTTTACAGCTGGCTCGGTGGCATAGCGATCAGGATGTCGAACTTGAGATGAAGAGGTCGCGAGTTCGACTCCCGATAGGGTCGCTATTAACTGGTTAGGATGACTGACTGTCTACTGACAAGTAAACCATCTCATTATACAACCAATCACCGAGGTCGACTCAGCCTTCCATCAATCTGGGATCTAGGCAAATTGAGCACCGACCTCTTTGGTTGGGATTTGAGCTAGACGAGTTCACCTGTATACGGTGTGCAGGTATAACACCGTGTGATTCCATATCATGCGGCATGTGACGATCCATATAGCCATGAGAGATGGGTTGACCAATTACAAGTTTTTAGAACGTTATGCACAGTATAAGACTAATTTCATGACCTTCTTATTCCTCCGATCTTAAAGTCTATAGTGTAAGTGTCCACAATCTCACTCCACTCAAGCGTGACAGACTGAATGATAGCGTCACACGTGCGTCCAGGCAAAACACGCCGTCGAACACGGCACGTTTCAATACGGTCTACTATGTATTACGCTTCGTTACATTCGCATAATACAATGCAGATCGTCTTGAAACCTGTACTTAACTAATTTATTCTAAGGAGGTTAACCACGGCCTAACTTTAAACGTAGTGACACGAACGTTCCGACCGGAGACTGGGACAGCATGTACCTGGGTGGCATGGCAGCGTGTAGGTGGTGCATCTGTCTCTGTGGCGGCATCGTCATCACGCCGCCAGCAGCCGACAGACCACGTTGACGAACAGGCAGATCTTCAGCCAGCTGATACTGCTGCTGGGGATGATAATGATGATGATACTGCTCGGCTGCTAGATGCTGGCGACTGGCACGCGTGTTGTACAGGTGATATGATGACCCCACCGACTGCTGCTGCTGCTGGTAGCAGTACTGTTGTTGCTGCTGCATTGAGGTCAGGGGAGGGTCAAAGGTCACTCACTCACCGGGTGACGTCATCCGGGTCACCGGGTCACCCTGCAGTCTACAAACACAGACACAAATTTAATTAACTTGTAAGTTTATAACTCTGGTGGTTTGGTGGCGTATAAAGGTCTTACAATCGCGACGGTCCAACTTAAAATGCAAGTGGTTCGGGTCCGCCATTCTGAGAGGCCGCCAATCCGAAAGCTGTCATTCACTTCATGGTCGATGCAGGAAATAGTACTCGTCTTTTGCTATGTAGCTTTCACTTTCAGTGTGCTATCTAGCTCACACTTTATGCCTAACCCTTTCCCTGGCCTTAATCCCGAAAAGCGGCCCTACAGAATGGCGGGCTGACACCATGCAAATTCTACCCCCTCCAATATCTCTCCTTTTTCCTGTGAAAAATGGGGACCCTGCTCTATAACACAATGTTACTTGTAGTCATGCTGACGGACACTAAAAAATGTCGTGGATGAATTATCACGAAATTCTGTTTGACACTGGAGGTCATGTGACAACAGCATATACGATTTCATTTGCTGCCACATGCACGTGGGTCGGTTAATCGTTATTCTTCTCCGCCCATGATATTTGCACGAGAAAGTGCTATTTCCTACAGTCGAGTTGTATGCTCAGCTGACAGCCAGTGTAGAGGTGAAATATATGGGCGTCTCGAACACTCGACTCCACGCTATAATCTGCACTGCACGGATTAACTGAGCTAATACGACTAATATGCAATTAATGCGCGAAAAGACTCGTTCAATGCATCGTATGAAAACAGCTGAGCGCGTACTCAAGTGTATAGCCTGGACACGGCGAGACAGCCGATGCGAAGAACGTATTTTAATAGCTACTTGTGTGGTCATGCTCTGGCGACCAACTCACACACCGAGCCGTTTAACTCGCGACCACCCGGCGTCACTCACGCCCTTTAAACGCCACCTGAAACCCTCCCGTATACAATCTTATGACGCGACGATGAACGTTTAGATAACCGACGTAATAACACAACAATTCCGCACCCAAACGGCGACGACAAATGGCCGCCAAATTAACCAATCAACCAATCATTCAGTTTACTTGACCGATAAAACAGCAACGAGAAGGCGGAATGTGATTATACAGGTGAGGCAATAAGGCACTGATAACACGCTATTTAAAAATAAGTTATAACCGGCTTGGTTCAGATAATGCTGCAAACTAGTTCAGTAAGTCATTAAGTGACAGCCAGCTATTGCGGCACATGTTACCGTAGTGTGGTCTGTATGTCCGTCACACTGGTGCAAACTGCAAAAGCTTCGAGACCGAACAGAGCGCGCTATTTGCACCTTGCAGGGCAAATACACTCGCGCGACGACCCAATGAACAATGTTATACGATGGCACCAGTAAAATAAACAGAGGGACAGACACACAGACCAGCCCGCGGCAATGTAAGTCGCAATAGGCGGAATCGCCTTCAGAAATACACGAAGGTCGCAAGCGCGACCGACGCCTATAGTCAAACGATGAGCGTTATTCGGCAGGGGGTGTGTTAAGCCGTGTTCACAGCGACAAACTCAACTCAACTGAAGTGACTCACACTGGACCAATGGCAGCGTGCTGCGCTTGGAGATTTCCCACGCTAAGCATTGCAAACATTATAGCGCCAATATGAGGCCAATAGGCCTACGCACTTTATGAAAAAGGAAAGCTGTTGCGGTAATTGCGTTAATTATCCTGTCAAACTTCATAAGGAAAAAAAACATGCCAGAGAAATCCTGTTCATACGCGGCATTAAGAACAAGATAGGCCTACCTCTATATAGGATCGAGTAGGCCTACGTTTGATTACGCGCGAAGCCTTGCGAGTTGCGAATGCCTAGGTCAGTGTTTTTCAACCTTTTTGTTGCCGCGGAACCCTGAACAAGCGTAGAGGTCACTCACGGAACCCCATGCATTGATCCTTGAGTCCAGCGACGTACGCAAGGTAGAAGCTACAGGGTATCTACGGACTCATTTCCCTAGCAGAGCAAAGCCCTTGTGAGGATGACAAAGCAAGCAAAGATGACCAATATTAAATTTGACCACATTAACAGGTAGCAGTACGTTATTGTAGTTAACGTAACACCACGGGCGAAGCGGTCGTCCACGGCCGCTTAGCCCCAGCCATACCAACTAAAAAAAAATTTATCATGTGGACGTCCTCGTTAAAGATAGGCCTATGTGTCTTTTCAATTTTCCTTAGCATAGTGTTTAAAGAATTGAATTTATTACGTAAATGGTCAAACGATTTCGTAACCATAGGCCTAACCCTAATCAATGTTTTTCTCTTTTCTTCATCTTTATTTGCGATAATACACTTATCCTCAGAGTTGAGTAGCCTAATGTCGTGCATAGAAAGCCTACGCTTCTAAAAATGCAAATACGCCAAGACTACTAACAGCAAAAATGATTTAACAGAGTTGCTCTATGCAAAAATGAACGCGTAGAAACGCAATTTTGAACAAAATATTTCATAATCAGTATTTCTACGACATTGTTTCGCGAGATTTCGCATGCTAGCTTATTTTTTACTGGCCAGCTGCGGAACCCTTGGCAGATGCTCGCGGAACCCTTGGGTTCCGCGGAACCCCGGTTGAAAAACACTGGCCTAGGTGTTGGCATTGTGGTTTCGGTTTAGTAACGATCACTCAGTTCATCACCAAATTCCACACACTGGAACGGAAAACTGGGTCAGTTGAGTTGAGTTGAGTTTGTCGCTATGAACAAGGCTTTAAACGGACGTAATGACACTGCAGGTAAACGCTAGGTGGCGCTGCGAGCCATTCCACCACTCGACGGCACCCCTGCCGATCGCCCAACCGGCAGTCAAAAACGATATATTTACTTAACGACGCGAGGCCCATAGACTGTCAGACAGACAGACACGACCGACTGCGATTTCTGTACTTAGAAGCCCGAATTCCACCATTACACCGATCTGCTGTGGACGAGAAAAAACAGTACAACAGCTGTATTCAGAACCAAGAAACCAATATCAAGAAACTCATATCGGAACCTAACTAATCATCCGAAACATTTTCCGTCAGACAGTTTGACCTTTAAGGCTGCCAAGCAGCTTAAGCTCAAAGCAGCTTCGCGATAGTCAGGCAATCATTAGATTGACAAATCAACTAACATGTTGTGCATTTGCTGTGAGCTTTCGATTTGTCGTACAGCTTGTTGTACAGAATTTTGTACAACAAATCCGTGCAACAAGCCGGCAGGCAACGTGGCTCGCGAACACTGCAATAGCCAACAGCCAGCAGATGCGGACGGACACGCACGCAAACCGAGTCGGATACAGACACGCTGCCTGAGAACAAGGGTCGCTTACAGCTTGCACTTCGCAAGCCAACAAATCGAACCAACTGGAGCTACGGCTTGAGCCAAACAACGGCAGACAAGCCACCCACAAGCAAAAAGTTTACAGTCTTACAGAGGGCAGAGAGTAAGCGTGAGAGAATATACCACATTATATACCATCTATGACAGCCAGCGTTGTCAGGTCGCGTCAGACGTTGAAATATGAACATCAAAGTAGCACGGAAGTGAGCTATGACTTCAGGCCTGCAGGCCGCAATCAGCCCAGTGTGGGCCCGGGAGCTGCTTTGGTGGTCAAAATACCCTCACCCCTATAGGCCTACAATACAATGCAGTCACGCACACGTTCAATTACTTAACCAGTGACGCCGGCGCTTTCGGACCAGCTAAGCCTACAGAGCACATAATCGGCATATCATTAGGCGGCACCCCGAAAAGCATCAGCGACGCCGGCCAGCTATTGCCGCTGCGACAGACGGTCCGTCCATCCGTTTGGCACACTGGTGGGTAACCGGACACTTCGGACCTAAAAGTACGAGACACTTCGGACCTATTTTCATATTATATTTTTTGTTACTATCAACACGTTTTGGAGAATAACGGCTGCCGCCAGCTTGTTGAGCGCGTGCTCGCATGCCATCATGCAAGATGTAGGCCTAACAGTTCGCTGAACTGTACGAACAACTGTCTGAAGTCTGCAGAGGACACTGGGGTCGAGGTCGGAGAAGGGGGACAATATCCCGCAAAACTTTAGGCTGTCGGAAAGTAACTTTTTACAGAATTTTCGCCATAAAATAAAAAATGTAATGCTAAAAACCGTCATTTATAGAAAAATTACGCGGGAAAATTTAAATTTTCTGCATCCATAATCTCGACATCACTGAGCGGCAGAACTGTTACTTCGAACATTTAGTGTAGACCTAATTAGTTGGACAGTTGGACAACTGGATAAACTGACAGTCACATTTACAGAAATTGGTATAATATGTGCTTTATATATGCTACTTTCATTCGGTCAGTAAAGACAAAGTTGAATGAAATGGATTGACGGTTTGTTGCGATTCAATGTACATTCTCATATCTTATATCGTACGCCTATTTGAATCAGTTCATGCTGCTATAGGTCTACAAAATGACACTCACTCCGCAAACAAGCCATCATTTTCTCGCACAAGAAGACGTAAGCCTATGCACGTAACTAAGTAGTTAACTTTAATTTTAGTCAAAACTAACTGGAAATCTGATGTTGGTGATGGCAACATCCAGTCCTGCCTTAGCAGCGATGTCAGCATCTTCATTTCTTCGGATACCCACGTGGCTGGGAATCTAGCAAAAAGTTACAGATTTACCACTGTTAACTAGTTGGTTCTTCAGGATCCTTCAGGATCTTTAAGATCAGTAGATTTTCGACTTTGCAGCTCTCAACTGCTTGTAAGCTGGACAAAGAGTCTGAGAAAACCACACAATCTTTGCTTCTTGTACGGCGGATGATAACTAGCGCCATGTCCAGTGCATGAATTTCAGCAGTAAAAATACTAGCCTTGTCAGGTAAGCGAACTGTTTTGACAGAGTTGGGTGCAACAACAGCGGCAGCTGTTCTAATTCCATTCTTGGACACTGTAGATCTGTAGATGGTGTGAAAACTCTGAACGAAGCTCAAAGAATTTGCGTTTGAACACTTTTGGGTTAGTAGTTGTTTTATCGTAACAGCATAAACTGAAGTTACATTTAGGGCGTTTCAGAAGCCAAGGTGGAATTGTGGCAACGGTTATAGGTAAGACATTCTTCTTCTTAAAGCCGAGATTCTGCAAGTCGTCTTCAACTCTAAAAAAGCCCAGTGGGCGAGTTTGGCTCGGCTTATTGTCAAATGGAGTTTTGAACAGTTCGCTTCAAACGGCTCAGTGAATAGACATTAGGCCTGATAATACACGTAATAAATAAACGTTATACAGATCCGCCTACCTTGGTCGTTACTAGGATACCGATTAAACCGTTATACGTTCTGTATGATCCCATAATAACTGAGAGGCAATAACCGGTATATTTGCAAAACGGCAGCCTGTGTCACGGCCACTGTGCAGAGACCAGTACCGCAGCAGCACAGGCTTCTTCAAAGCACAATGCAGCCACAATGAGCACACAACGTTGTACAAATCACATCACTTGTTTTTTTAATATCCGCCCCATCTCCTCGTCCCTTTTCTATATTACTGTGGAGTGTGTTGTATAGCTGGGGAGGAGGTATTTTAAGTAGTGTGAGCAACTGTGGGGTCACGTACCGGCCAGCCAGCAAGCCTGCAAGGCCGCTATTGGATCGCCCAGGGGCAGCCATCGAGGTTCCGCTAGGCGGGTATGCATACTGGTGACGACGACGGGCAAATCTCAAACCGAATCCCACGTGCTGCGAAATAGTCCCAGCTGTTCGGCAATACAGACTGTTGCAATCTCAAGGTATGCAACTCGAATTCCAAGATTCCAATCTTCAACCGTAAATCAGAAACCGAAATAGCAAAATCCGGCTCAAAGCGCAACTGCCATCACCGAAGTTTTATAACTTTTACTGCCAAGTAGGGCTGATGATACCGGTACAAAAGGACATGAACGCTCACAGGAAGAAACAAGAAGCCATTTTCGCTTGTAACAGATTTTCTTTATTTTGAATACCGTCGCCAATCACATGCTCACGAAGATAGCACAACAGAGGACCCGTTAAAGTGATGGAACAAACACGAGATTTTACGTCCAACCTCGCACTTGGTGAAATTCAACAACGAAAATGAGAAGCGATTCGAAAGCAGAGTGGAATCGAATCGCGATTTCGTTTTTGCCCACCACTAACAGCACACCGTCTCCTTAGTGACTCTTCTCCTCCATGGTCAAGATGACTCAGTTCACAGCCATTATTTCACCCCTATAGTCAGTGAGTCAATCACTGTATAGTGCAGTCGTATTCAGTCGTATTCGCCAGGCGTCGCACCTATGTTCTACATAGTTTTTGCACACCGTCGTGGTCTCTGTCGTATTTTATTTCACTTTTTACTTAATAAATAATAAATCGCACATCCGAGTACACGCTGAAGAACGAATAAAAAACAAGCGGACGAAGATACAGAATCAATCAGAATCACGGACAGTATGTAAGAAAAAAATAATCTATCTCACGTCAGTCACAACAAAAAATGTCATTAGACATGCGTCGCGTAGTATCTTTACTGACGCAAACGGGCGTGTTGGCGCCAGTAAACGAAGTGAGTGAGTAGGGTTTAACGTCCCGGCCGACACAGTACAGGTTACTTATTTCGGGGACGGCCTTTCCAGGCAGATATGCACACAAACACGCAGTAAACGAAGAACGCAAGAACACTAGCAGTGAACTGGGTGCAAATTTACTGTCCGAGGCAAATAATATCTACAAAACTTCGTGGTTCGCGACTCTCAGGTGCAATAAAAAACTATCTGTTATTTGCTTCGTTTATTGCATTATGCAGCCACAACACAGTGTCGGGCAAATCGAGTACGTGGCTGGGGCTAAAAGAGGGCGTTCGCCTGTGTCAGGTGGAAGGCGTGTGATTTCAAATTATAGCAGGTGATGCTCCATAGCTCCAATAACAATACACAATAGTGTGTATAACATGAAGAGCTATAATACCACAGACACCCTTTAACATTTAACGTTTAAAGAAAGAATAAATAAAACGAAAGAAATGAAGAAGATAACAACAAAAGACAGATAAGAAAAGAGCGGGTGTCGGGCAGTTGCCCGTATGAACTATGACCTGCTGCTGCAGGGGCGCTCAGACGCCCGCCCTGCAGATAGCCGACTTCATAGTCTAGGCGTACGCAAAGTCAAGCCACCTTAGAATTTGACTTTTGGCCAGAGTTTACTTTTTGGTCATTCTGAATGATTATTCTGCTAGAATTCTGCTATTCAGCGGGATCATGCGATGGCTGCTGTCGCAATAATCCAATGCCAGTGTGGTCAGACTTCAGTGAAGAGAGTCAAGCCAGCGATAGTGCAACTGCAGCAGCGACTCGTCAAGCTTTGCGAGGAACGACGCGACGGCACCAAATCCGTCGTCGAGTTCCTCGGAGATATCGGACATTGCATTCGACTACAATGTCATTGATATGTTGACTATAGATATGCAATAAACGTTCTTTACATTTTTTACGCAGTAGCCTACAACTTTTTGCTATAGATTTACTGCAAGAAAGTCGTTTTTTTAATAGAGAAAAGGTCATGTATTTTGCTTGCATCAGTTAATCAATTAAGACAATTTTTTCTTAAATACTGCATTAAAATATAAATAGGATTACTGTACGACAACGCAATGGACATATCTCATTATGCTTAAAAAACTATGAAGTTAATGCACTGTTGCATATTTCACATACATTCTACAATAGGTTCTGTGACAGGAGTGAGTTAAGTTCACAATCAGAACGCAAGCAACGCGTTTATGTGTCTACGGGCTATTGTCCTACGCTGCATCCTCGACGGCGGTAGCAGGCCATATAGTTCATACGGGCAATTGACCGTGCGGGAGGATGTCCGTGCGGGGAAATATACGTGCGGGCGATTGTCCGTTCCCCGAAAAGAGCACATCCTGTTGTCAAGCCTACACCCTCAACGCACTAGAAATCCCTGTCTTGGACGGAATTGGACACACATAGTCAATCAGGCGATGGATAGGCTGCATCATGCACCGCTGACGTCTTCTCTAGCAGAAGCACTGGTAGACAGACGAGACTTTTGTTGTGTTGACGGGGAGGGTATAACCAGTGGGTCAAACGTGCCAAGTGGGTCAAGACATAGGATGAGGAGAAGGGACAAACAGAAGGACCGACGGACGGACGGACAGTGGGGAGACAGATGAAGCATGCTGAGTAGTGAACGTCGGTCGCAAGGCCTGGGTTGGTCACGGCGGTCAGACACGATGGCCAGTCACTGACCAGGCCTCGGCGAGAGCTAGCAACACGGCTATCCATCACAACCCCTCGTCTGTCTGTCTCTCTGTCCGTCTGTCTGTCCCTGTCCTGCCATGCTACCGGCGCCGGTCCAACGGCACTGTGACCGCCACGGGATCTCCTACATCCTATTCCTATCACGAGTCATCCTCTCTATCATCCAACATACCTTTATTCCGCGACAAAAATGACGCTGTAAAGCAAGTTCAACTAACTTAACCAAACATAACTAAAAAATGAAGGCAATGTCAAAACAAATAGCGATGTAAATGTCACAGCGATGTCACACACCCAGATTCAAGAACTCAGGATCTGGATCGTCACCAAAATCTGCCTGGCTGGTTCTTGAGCCCTCCTATGTAAAATGTCATCCAAATCCGGTCACATAATGGCGAGTACCGCCAGTTTTGGAAATGGTAAGTTACAGAAGAAACCAAACCATACAATGCAATCACAAAGTTGCGACAAAATCAGTAAAAAACGTGTCTACCATAAGGTATTTTTCATACCTGTCCCTCATTCATCACAATCACTGTTATAGGGTACATATATACTACATACTCGCCAATTCCCGCACTGTCACATCGGTAAGAGCAGCAGCACCAACGGCTGCTTTAGTCGACCTACATGCATCGATTTCTCCGTCTCTTTCTCTGGCCCTCGAATATAAGTCTCTATTCTCGCATCTCTGTCTGCCAGTCTGCCCGTGCGCCCATATCATGCCACAAACACACACACAGAGAGACACAGACGCACATACGGACACACTTAGTGATGGAATGTCTGCTGATTGAAGTGAGAGGCAAAAGGTAAAAAGTTAAAAACACGTTCCCAGGGCGACCAGCATTTAAACGGTAGGCCTACTAAGTTATCTTTTCAACTCCCTCTGTTACTTCCATGCTAATGGGCCGCTAAAACCCGAAAAGTAGCCAAGTGCTTTGTTTCTAAAACGAAAACGTGATCAGACTCTCGGTGAATAAAGCAGTTTGCACGGTTTATTTCAACGCACCGATTCCTCTCGCCATTCTTTTGCGCCGAATTCACGTCTCCTAGTCTCCCAGAATCAAGACATGAATTCGCAATAGACGTAACCGATAAACTTCTCTTTATTTCTTACCTTACTGGCCATTTGTACCACTGTGACCTTTACCTGACCTTTGGAATGGGGGGCAGCAACGAGGATGAGCAAAAGACAAACATGTAATATTGCAAAGTTTGCAGCTCTCTGAAGCTTCAATGAGTCAAATGTAAGTAAGTAAATGATTCATGCGGCGTCACCGTCACATAGAGAGACCTCAGCCAGTCACATGGGCATTTATCATGGCGAGCCAGCAACCCATCTCTAGCGGCCAGGATGACCAACATCGTCTAGTGCTGGGCAAAGACGAAAAACCTGAAATCTGTCACTGGTATCGCTTAAACGAATCTGTTCGCAGACTGCGGAGCACTTTGGTACGTAGATTTCGAGTTGACAAAACGCAAAAGGTGCTTTTGCTTCCTTTAAGTTCCTGTGTTTCAGCTTAGCTTTTTATTTAACTGGCTCTGGTCCACTCTCACTTAACTAATCCAATAACGGCACTTAAAATGCCACTGACGATGATCAAAAGATATATTTCTCATTGTCTAACTGACTAAAACTGGTTCTGCTTGCACACAGCAGAACAGTCCGACAACGCAACTTGTCGCTATTCACTACAGTCAACTAACATGTCATGATTGGTGGCTTGGCGTAGCGGTAACGTGTTTCATCCGATCAACGAAGTTACTCTACGCCGGGCCGGGTTAGTACTGCGATGGCTGACTACCTGCGGGCAGGTAGACCATCTCGGTGTGTAACCAGCCGTCTAGGTCAACTCAGCCTTCCATCCCTCCAGGGTAGGCAAATCGAGTACCAGCCTATCTGGCTGGGATTAAGGCGGGGCGCGTTCACCTGTGTCGGGTGGCAGGTAACACTGTGTGATCCCATACGGCGGGTGACGCTCCATAGCTCTGAGATAAACTTCCCATTAAGACCTATATCACCACCTTTAACCTTTATAATGCAGGCGGATATAGTGACAAGGAAGCCAAAATCCCCAAGACCATGTGAGTGGAGCACAGTGCACTTGACTTCCGCTATAACCCATGGATATATTTTGTACAGTACAGTATGTCTCAAAAATCTGTCTGTAAAACCAAAGTCACTGTAGGTTACGCTTTTCAGAAGAGACGGACTACTTTCTTTTCCGGCTTTGCCAGTTAGTGCAAGTATCAGACTTTCTGCAATTTGATGCGAATGTAAATAACCAACTATATACAGCCGACTGGACATCGTGCTTTACTTTAAGATCTTGAGTATCGGCTCACAATTTTTTTCTGGTTAGAGCATTAAAATTAAGTTGCTGAATTCCGCGGGAAACATGGTGAAGGGTAAACCAATCCAACCAGATGTGATACTAAACAAAGAAGCCCAGTCGCCAGTACCGGTACAGCAATGTCGTCATAATGACGTCAGCGAGTGCGCGGTCGGTGGTCGGTATCGAACTCGTGGTAATCAATACTCGTTACTCGACTCACACGTGCATCACTCAACGGCTATCCGGCTCAGCGGCGACAGCGGCAAACACTGGAAAATGCAATTCATAATTCAGCGCAGCAGAAGTGTCGACTGTCGAGGCCGCCATGGCGTTTCATCGCTTCAGTCACAGACAATGCATTGCGCGACTCGCCTATATCTGCGACAAGCCGCGTCGAAATTCTACGGCACTGCGACATTGCGTATGAAAATTCACAGAAATAGCTCTATAAACGAACGACTAGAAAGGACATCAGGCCCGGCAATAACGAACATCGGCATGTGCCCCTACTGGATTTTGCTTCTGGAGGTATAACGAGTAGCAGCATAGAACGATCCTTCCCTTCTTCACCCTGCCCTTCCTCCCCTGACCCCTATAACTAAAAACTGGCTCAAAGTCTCGTGAAACCTTCACATAGTTCTTCTACCCCTTATTTTCGAGCCTGGAGCGCGCATACGACAAATGGACGGACGGACAGACGGATGGGCAAGACGCATAATGCGGCCTATAGATATGACGGCCGCATAATACAGAGGAGTCATCATTCCAGACCAATGTAGGCTGGTAGCCAACCCAGGCACGTCTTCGGAGCTTTTGTAGGGAGCCCAATTCCACGAATGCGTGCCAGCCAACGAATAGACAACCGACGGACGGTAGACG
>Ga0209367_1010306_pt1 | contig 12552 bp, 9 predicted proteins | sample WorMetLIZISLAND2_FD_187412 | JGI IMG/M metagenome (GOLD analysis project Ga0209367, IMG submission 187412) | Marine gutless worms symbiont microbial communities from Max Planck institute for Marine Microbiology, Germany - Olavius geniculatus... ... | reverse complement strand
TTCGTGGATTCTGATGTGAGATGCGTTATCTGCATCAGTACGCAATCTGATCCAGTGGCGTATCCAGAAATTTGGACTGCTATCCCCTTCTATATCTTCCCCTTCTCTTTTTTCTTGTCCCTTTTTCTTTTCTCCTTCCCGTTAGAAGTAAGAATTTCAGCTACAGGGTCTGGGGGAGCACCATGAGCTCCACAGCAGGGTCTGCGGCGAGCCCTGGCCGAAATCGATGTTGGTGCAGTATAGCCTTAAAATATGAGATCTGGTGGCAACAATTTTAATCATTTTCCCAACTCCCTAATATTAATTTTTAACCAAAAAATTGTGCCCAGTTGTTGGGGAGAGGGGGCCTGGGCCCCGTGGGCTTCCCTTCTCTGCGCCGTCGCTCAGATCAGCAGTCATTTCGCATTCACAGTGTTTTTCCACCGTGTGAATTGCATGTCGACAGTCTGTTTATATGCTAACCTATCGGCAGCTGCATAGTGCGTGTTGAAATCACTTCTCTCTTTCTTTCTCTTTTTGGTCTTCTGTATTTATGGCATATTTGTGACAAATTCTTCTGCTGTCTGCTTCTGTCTTCTGCATCAAGGCCACGTAGACTTTGCTTGCGATTGAAATATACTCTAACGGCTAAAACAAAACGCTAATTATTCACCGTTTTCAAGATAATTACAGTGTGGTTATAACTATAGTCTTGCGAAGCGGGCAACGACGATTTCGTTATTCTAGGTTGCGTGCTTTTGACACGATACCTCGTACGGCAGTGTGACATTCGGACAGACGGCAGACACGTCTCTGCAGTAGCTATAGTCAGTCAGGGGTTTTTCAGCTTGCTTAATTAATGCAGACTACTGCTGGGTCCACTTGAGAAAGACAGTTAGTCCAAGAGATCGCCAGGGAGTGATTTTGTGGAGATTTAGCTTTGAGACGCTGGCGGAAGATGGACCGTAACGACTCGCAGATGTAGTTTTTACTTTTCAGCCGACCGTACTTAAGTAACGGTCGAGCTATTGGCATGGTTGACGTCCGTCTGTCCGTCTGTGACGGATGTACCCTTGCTGGCAGGTAGGTCGTAGGGGGAAACGTTTTGCACGATTAATTAGCCATGTGTGTGAAACTCAGTCTTGCAAAATTTCAGCGATCTACTCCAAACAGAACTGTTTCAAATTGGGGGTTGAGTGAAGGGGTTTATGAAAATATGCGTTTTTCAACGGAAAACTGGCCATATTTGGGAAATGGTGAGACATGCAGGCAAGGTTACTAGTAATCACTAGTGATAAGTGGCATACGCCCTGTCAGATTAGATGGAAATCATTGAGTTTCGATGACCTTGAAGGTCACAGACAACCAGTACGGTCGGCTATCCTAGCGACAGCTGGGCTTGTTGCTTCGTGTCTGCCAATTCTCCTGCAATATTCTGCGGATCGCAGTCCGCCAGTTGACCGACCTGACCCGTTATCGGCGGATCTGCAGCAGTGCATCGGGCGTGGTGGTGGGTAGGGATGCGTGCAGAGCAGGCAACTGCATCAGCCTGTGCTTGCTTGGAGCCTTGGATCAATAACGCTCTGCCCGTTCGTACGTCCGCCCCGCCGGTACGCCGTACGGGCCGCCGGACCCGTACCGCCGCCGCCTCGTCTTGGCATCGACCGCGCCCCGTGGCTCTCCTTCCCCCTCCTGCTCTCCCGTTCTTCCCCCAGTGTCCCCCTCTTTCCACCCCCTCTCCGCAGCGCGCCTGCTGGCCGTTTGCTATGAATAAGCACGTCCGTTTGTTCGTCCGTCCGTCTGTCAGTCTCTGTCTGTTCGTCTGTGTGTGATGCTATAACAGCTGCTGCTTCTGTTTCCCTCTGCGCTATTCTACGTGCACGTATAAACCAGCCAGCTATAGTTCCAAGCTCCAAGCTCCCTGGTAAACAAAATCGTAACTCCTCGCGTCTGGTCGTGCGCTTGGTGCAAACGAAATGAGAACGTCCACGAAGTTCGTGATCGCCCAGCCCCGGCCCGTTATTACTGAGCTTCATTTCATAGCATTGTCGTTCGTCCCAGTGTTTTTTTAATCCAGATACGGCTGCCGTGAATTACGCATATTTTCACTAACCAGTTTTACAGCAGTGTTTCATAAAACCCGACACCGAGACCTTGCGTTCGCCTTATCCATCGGGGAGATCCATATCCCCGGCTTCTTTGCCCTTTTTAGCATTGTCGCATTAGCATTGCCCATAGCTAGCGGAGCGCATTTAAGTTTAACTGGAGATGTTTAAAAAATTTTTTTATTATTTCAACGCAAGATCTCCGAGATGCGTCGGCCGATCGGCGCGAAATTTTGCATGCTGGTCAGTACTAGGCCGAATTTTATAATGCCGGTCCAAAATTTCGGGGGGCCCACCGCAAAATAAATTTTAGAGGCCAAAAACATGCAAAATTTGGCGCGATTTCGGACGACTTCGAAGTTCGGCGGCGAATATCTCTGAAACGGATGAAGATATTTAAAATCGGATAAATATTTTATCTATCGCGATTCCTCCGGCGTTAGGCGAAACAAATCTGGTGAAGTTTGATCCAGTAACCTTGGAGATCTCGATATGGAATCATACCCACCCAAAGCGCATTTTCGGAAGACCATATTTTGGCCCCTAGGGGATGCTGCGCCCCTCAAATTTTTAGACGCGCTAGAGAATGACCAAATCTTATTAGCGCACCCCACCGGGGACGGGGACCCTTTTTTTACAATTTTTAGCTGTCCCCCAATCGGACTTAGGGCGCCGGGCGGACTCACGTTGAGCTTTGCTTCAAATTTCTAGTTGTTGTTTTTTTGCTTTCTGCCTTCGTGTTAGCGCTGCGCGTACTGTACTCACGCCTTCCCTTTTGTTCGTGGTGGTAGTTGCTGGAGTCAGTGGAGTGCCTTGAAAGTAATCTAATAACGCATTATAAATTTTGTATGATTTTGACGGCTCGTGTGTCGCAGAAGTTGACTTTCTGTTGCGCCTGTGTGTCTGGAGCTTGCACTGTCAATGGATCTAAGAGTTATCGTTAGGGATTAAGATCAGTCCTGATCTGAGGTTTTAAGGAAAAAAAATTTCAATGAGAGCGTGCGTGGCGGATAATTTTATGTAAATCGGATTTGTTAACATAAACATCTCGCCAAGGTTGTTAAAATAGTCTCATTGTTGCCATAATCCATAACCTTCTTCTTTATTCAGACACCGGGTGACTTCACTTGTTGACTTAGACTTTCGCGTTGCGGAAACTTAGGCGCGTACTGAGCGACGCAACTGAACTGAACTGACACGGTTTAGTTTTTATCGAACTGACCAACGGACAAGCAGGGCGAGCTTGTTGGTCATTGGTTGACACGTACGTGAGCGTAGTCACGTAGGCCACCGACGCCGTAAGACGGTGTCTACCGTAATGCATTACTGCTTGCCCATTGGTCAGCTCGTCAAACGCTAAACCATGTCAGTTCAGTTACGTCTGTATGCACCTGAAGGCCACTCTCTCTATACACTTTGTTTCATAAAAAAGATCCCTTTTTGTTTCTTCACAAGTCACTCAAATGATGATAAATTTAAATGAAATTTTTACCAGTTGTAGCTGAAGAAATACTAATTCAAAATATTTTAACAAAGTATGGCAGTTGATTAAATATTAACAGCACCAGTTGAGACTAGCAAGTTTGTACCCGTGACACATTATGACGTCAGCGTTACATCCCGACTAGCAAAGAATATTTAATAAACTGCGATATTTTGTTATAATAGTTTGAATTAGTATTTCTTTAGCTACAGCTGGTAAAAATTTCATGTAAATTTATCATTTGAGTGAGTTATGAGAAAAACAAAAAGGGGTCCTTTTTATGAAACACCGTGTATCTTTTTATGTATAAAGAATTCTGGGAGTCTTGGCTGCAGTTCATTGCTGATTGCAGCGTGGACCGGAGACTACATGACCGGAAGTTAACTACAGTCAGTCGACTGACACGCACCGTTCCCGGAAATTACCGACGTCCACGTGACCAGTTCCGTCCTTCCGTCCGTCCGTTCATCCGTCAGCAAGCGTCCGTCGGTCAGTCACACATGCAGTCATCAAGTCCACGCTCCACGTTGTAGAGCCGACTATCTCAGCAGACGTCTTTCCGCCTTTCTGGCCGGACTCAACTGTCTGGAACTCATTGCCCCAAGGACCCTTGGGATTCGCAGCTCCTCGTTGTGCGCGTATACGGACGGCCACTGAAGACATTTTTATTGTCGCGGTATACCATTAATTCTATGGGAAGAAGACGGACTGCAGAGATGGTATGGGCGACGTGATAGGAAATAGCGTCTATTGATATGACGAAAGCAACTGATAGCGATAGTGCTTCGCCAAGAGTCTGTCATAAACCTGCATGGGGAATAGGGAAAATGGCTTAGTAGCCTACTTCCTGAAAGTCTTGCGTTCTTCTTCTCCTTATCAGGCATATCTTTGAACCCGAAGCCGTCTCACGTTATAAAAGTGTGTGACTGTATGCCTGTGCATTATATCCTGTATGGTTATTGTCAACATCCGGCTGTATGTATAGGCAGAACTCAGCATACGTTTTATGTACTACAGCCATACGCGCCCTCTGCCCCGCTATCTCGTGCTATGCGCTGGTTTCACGTGACTTACCGTGTATATCCGTTAATTCCTCGCTGTGAAATAATGTTGTAACATTATCGTTAGCCTATAATTGCTTGTATCATGATTTTGGCTTACGTAGTCCCATTGCACCTATATTATAGCTCGGGTGATTGTGATATATTTTAATATATTCATCGTGGCCGCAGATCTTTGAAAGTTCTTGAATAGTCTGAGAAGTCGTAGAATTTGTTTGCCTCAAAACTTGGGCCACTCTGTATATTGTCGTGATCTAGGTTATTATTTTATTATTTTTGCTGTATTTCTTTTTTTTTGTTAAAAAAGCTGAACCTGGAACAGCTGACGGTTTTATTCAAACCGAGAAGTAGATCGCCCCTTCGAGCGATTCAAACGTGCACATTTAAGGATATTTTTCTTCTTAGTGTCTTTATAATATGCTGCCGTTGGGGCTTGCCTGTGATGTCTTAATGTTATAACTCATTACATTACGTGTCGCCGGCGCACTGCTGTAATGTTAATGTAACTCTTTCAGTATTAACGACCACGGTGCACTTCGCTCAGGGCTGTTTGAAGTCAGCTGCTTTATCAAAGCTTAAGACCCGAGGGGCGAACCTATCCCCTGGTAATGTTGCCGCTTGCCAGATTACATATCAGAGGACAAAGTGACAAAAACGCCTGCTTTTATTCAGAACATTCGCGATATTGTCGAGCGTATTTTAAATCTCTGAATTACGGTAGAGATTTAGCTTTGTAGGCCTATTGGATTTTTGCTGGAGTGCGTGCCATTTCCTAGAACTGTTTCTTGCCAGTTCAGTTGTGCTAGAGCACTGTTGTATACATTCTGTACCTGATGTTTTATTTATAGGCTACGTCTTGGCTTATCATGCAGTGGTACACTGTGCTCCAGCGTTTTTGCTTGGAGCCTTTCGTTCAGCGGTCAGCGTGGGTGGTCGTGGGTTAAAAGGTTACGGGAGGGCAGACAGGAAGTTGCATTTTTCTCATTTTCTCACTGTCATCTGCAGAGGAAATATGGGTGCTGGAAATTTCGATTTCGCCGCTGAATTTTGCAAAAATATAGTAGACGATTTCCAGCCCCATATTTTGCATTTTTGGAAGAAATTATCCGCCTCGAAGAAAATTTTCCGATATGCTAAATTTTAGGCTGGTGCATGGATGACAGTTGCCTCGCTACCCTTTCGTGCCATGTCGCCACGCCACTGCTTGTAGTTCACGGGCGTATTAGCTCAATAGTATCCCCTGCTTTTCTCTTTTTGCCTTTTTACATTTTTTTCTGTGAATTTTTCCCTGGGATTCTCTCCTGCCTATGTCCAGCTTGCATTCAGTTTCAATCCTGTGCACTTGGTTTTCGTGTGCATGGCCAGAAGGCAAAGAGCGCGTCTTATTAGTCTGATATGATATGATTCAGTCTATAACGAAAAATTGGCTGAACTCCGTTTTGAAGCCATTCAAGCCGAAGTAAGCAAGTTAAGGGGCCCACAGCTCATGCCGTGTAAATGACCAAACCAGTCTCTGTCACTGTCCACCGCAGACATTGTGTCTGGCTCTGTGGTCGCCATATTCTGATATTTCTGGCTGGCATTTTGTTGGCATACATTGTCTATACTACCGGGTATTCGCCTCAGATTTAGTATTCTGCGCACATTGTGCGGCATTATGCGCCTTGCAATTCTATCTCTCAGTGTGCCATCGTGTGGACAGGACAGAGACTGAGAGATCGTTTGTGTGTAATGGCTGAAGACGTGCATTGCTATGGAGCTATAGAGAGACCTACAGTTTGCAGATAAGCCGCTTATAGTAGGTCTACTCGTGTATAACGTTGCTAAGCTGCATAGCTCTGCGTTACGCCTGTTATTATGGACAACGATGACGGCGACGGTGGCATTAGAATGCATTTGATGTGGACTGCTGGGCGGTTAAACAGCAAACAAACAGTGCTCAGACTTGGAGGCACTGGGCAGGCTGGTACTGGTACTGTACATGTATTGGCGCATTTGACGAGCCACTGTGTGCCTTGCCTGCTGCTGCTGCTGCGTTTCCATGGTAACCGTGCAATGTGATATCGATGTCTGACGTTGACGTCGTGCCTGCATGGAGTCCCCACCTCCCTTCCTTCCTTTCTCTCCCCATACCGCCTCGCCTTTCTCCCTCCGTGCAGGGTGTTGAGATGATCCATGCACTTAGTCTGTAGCCGAGTTCTGATCTTGTGCCGCCTTGTGCAAAATTGGCAAAAGCAGAAGCGTGTACGACTTGTACTATTCGTCAGTCATATTATACGTGGTCATGCAGTTCGAACGCTGTCTGCAGGCTTATAGCCCGTTTACACGAGGAAGCATACATGAAGCAGTATACACCGTTATCAAGACGTGTGCTCTACATTCGCTTCAAGTTTGCTTTCAGGTTGCTCTAAGTGTGCTTCACGTACGCTTCGTGTATCACGGCTCTCGCGGGTCCTTGAAAGTCCTTGAATTTGATTTTCTAAAACGCCATGACCGAACAAGTGATTTTTCAGAATCAGTGAGGCCTGAGTCTGAGTGGTGAATAGACTTCATCGTCACTGTTACTTACTGATTTTTTTTTCGAATGTTAACTGAACCTGCTTTTGTATGCTTATAGAAGCTCTTCTTATATATCTTTTGTACCGTCCTTGAAAAGTTCTTGAATTTTATACATGCTTCCTCGTGTAAACGGGGTATTAGTTACAGTTTGCTTTGCACTTCTGGTCGTCTGTTGGTTGCAAGAATTAGCCAATGAAAAAGCATTCATGGTGGCATTCTATTCACTCTACTGCTGTTCTTTTCGCACTCAGTACGCGAATCGTCCCGTAATCCTGTGCAGTTGGTCATCCTTCGATGCTGGTCGTCCGCCGGCGTGAATGTCAAACTGACCCGCCCGGTTTTTGCCGTCCTGCAGTGCAGTTCTTCTCCATCCCTTTCCCTGATTCCCAATCCAGTCCACTCCGTTCCCAACAGCAGCAGCAGCAGGGCTCTTGGGCTGGTCACTCAGTGGTCAGTTGATTGCTGTAGGCCTTAGGCCGGCCTCTGGACGTGACCACTATTCGTACGTCCGTCCGTCCGTCCATGGCCCCCGTGCAAGGAGTGGTCAGTTGCAAATGGCGTTGAAAGGTCGGCGGACCCGTTGCGTTAAGGTCGTCAGGCTAGCTAGCTTTGTCATCGCAACTGTCACTATGACGTGACGTGATTTTCTCTCTGTCCATTTGACTCTTCGTCACTTCGCTCGCCCATTCACGCGTCCTTTGTTAAGCTGCTAGCCAGTCTCACGGCCGGCCGTATGTGAAAAACGTCGATTGAACTCATTTAATCCGTTCGGCTCTGGCAGTCGGTGAATCGTGAACTACGACTGCAGCTTGGCAGGAAGGGTCAGGAATTGGTACAGTCAATGGCAGCCAGTCATAATTTGTCAAATTCCCTGTGCAATGTATAGCGTGGTTGGCGAGAGCAGAAAGTAGTAGCTTGTAGTCGTAGTTTACTGCAGGTGCAGGTGTATGAATTTCCATGGACATTCGGGACACAAACTACAGATCGGGTTCGGGTTAACTTGGGCATATTTTGGCGGTGTTGTAGCATTTCGCCTAATCTCATTTCGCCTAATCGCTCCCCAGTTGGGTCTACTGCAGAGCCCCAACCGAAGTCTATTAGGGTTAGGATTAAGGTTAGGGTAAGTATACGACGCGAAATGAGATTAGGCGAAATGCTACCCAACCTATTTTGGCATAGCATTCAAAATTGAATCGAGCCGTTATCATGCCGTTATCGCATGAATGTTACCTTGCCTATACATCATTTAGTGCTGCTTAGCCACCGGAAAGACAGGTTGATACGAAATGATACGATCATGTTGCTTTGATCACGGGTTGAATATGAACGAAAGTTGCCAAATTCTTCTGGCAGCGAATGCCTGCACGCTGTGATCAGTGATAGTGTACTCTGCCAAATTCAGTCCACATAACCGTATGGTCGTTAGCGCCGGCGTGTATTATAGCTTTTTGCTCGGTTTTGCCGAGCAGAGCTGTTTATGTTCTGTACGGTACAGACGTTATTGACATGCTTGTCAGTGCGATGGACGGACGGCGACCGTTCGGGTTAAAAATCGTTCACCAACCGACCGGCATGCCTGCCCCAACACACCAGACCCACTCTGTCTCTCCCCTCTCTTTTGGTTGATGTATATGTGAACGATGCACACTGCTGTGTTTTCGCTTGCTTGACCCACCCGTCGACTATCTCATCGTTCTGTATGCCCTTCTGTCTCCCCTGCCGTCGACCTGCCCCTCTGTTCGTCCGCTCGTCCGTCCGTCTGTCTATGTCTCTACGTTGCTGAATGTTAAACAGGCAGGCAAGCCGAAGGACCGGCCACTGGCCATTGGCTGGCCGGATTGCGTCTCTGGTCTTCGTCTGCCGGTAAATTTAGCGACCTTCGCCGGCTCCGTGGTTCTGTCTATAGCGTCAGAAGCCGTCTTCATAGCGACAAACCCAACTCAACTGGAATGACTCACACTGGACCGATGGCAGCGTGCCGCGCTTGGAGATATCCCTCGCTTGATAAGGAAAAGAAACATACTAAGGACATGCCAGAAAAATTCTTTTTATACGCCGCATTAAGAACAAGATACTGCCTAGAGGAGTAAGCCTACGTTTAATTACGCGCAAAGCCTTGCGAGTTGCGAATGCCAACGCCTAGATGCTGGCATTATGGTTTTGGTTTAGTAACCATCACTCATTTCATCACCAAATTCCACACACTGCAATGGAAAATTGGGTCAGTTGAGTTGAGTTGAGTTTGTCGCTGTGAATAAGGCTATAGGGATGGGAAGACATTTCTCCGCCAAGGGCTCCGGGCAGGGCTTCTATTGATTCTATGTCTATACCTGGTGGGCACAGCTAGCGCCCAGTCAAAAATAGGGGGGTTGTGTATCTAGCTGGAAGATCCAGACCCCTGAGCTTCTCGAGGGCGTCCATGTAAAACGTAAAAGATCCCATGATATTTTTTTGGGTTGGTGGGAAAGCTAAACGGCCGTTGGCGACCAGCTCGCAGTGTTTTTGGTAATACAATAACGTACTGTTTACAGATAAAATAGAATAATTGCCAGATAATATTATGTAATACGGTCAAATTTAACGAGTATTTTGCCTGCTGCTTTATTACCAGCTTTTGGAGGCTTTGTCCCAGACCCACAGAGGTTCTCTGCCTCGACTCCGCTGATGGGGATCTCGGTCTCCAGACACCCTAAAAATTCCACTTCGCCTAAGCCGCTGGACTCACGGATCATTGCATGGGGTTCCGTGAGTAATAGTGATCATTTCGTAGGGTTCCGCTGCAGCAAAAAGGTTGAAAAACACTGCCATATACTTTGAAGGTCGTCCTTACAACACTCACACTATCGTGTGAGGTGTGATCTGCTGGCCCCCTGCACTAAGATTTATCGTGATGATACAGCTCCTATGGACAAAAGGTGGCAATGGCGCCTACGTTCTCAGGTGCATTAATGAATAGAAACTAGATTACAGCTAGGTGTCTCATCGTACTGATGAGCAACTGGCTCGTCATGCAGCCGTGCTCATCATACGCCTAGTTTCTTCTATATATACTCGTGTATTTTATAGTCAGGTGAGCTTTAGAAAAGCCGCCTGCTGCCATCGATTGACGTCATGAGCAGGTGTGTTCAGCGCTGACACAGGTGTAAATACACGCGGCCGGCTCGGAATGCACTATATGTGCTGCTCTAGGCCTACAGCATATTACTACCGTACTGCAGTGATGGGCATAAGTAAACTAAAAGCTGTTAACTAATAGTTTAATTTAAAAAATACTAAATCACTTGCACAGTTTTTAAGTTTGAGATGTCATTGGACTGACTGCTGTGAACTGAGGGTAGCAACTGTCGCAAGATTCTTCTTAAACTGACAGTTTACTTTTAGCAAATATCAACAGCATTTGCCCACAGTGTTGCACCAATTTGCTCCAATTTGAGTAGTTGCAAATTACTTGGAAAAAGTTCAACTGAAAAACTATTACCGGTAGTCTAGTTAAATATAATGCCACAAAGTAGTTGCTAACTGACAGTTTAATTAATTTTATTTTTTTCAGTTAGTTGCCCATCACTGCTGTGAACTAATCATCAGTCTATAGGTGTACGTGTTTTGATTCATTGCCACATGCTACAGTGCTACACTCTGTGAATGCATGCTTAACGATCGTACATCAATTCAATATGCTACATGTTCACGCAGCACAGTCCCACACCACGCCATATACCTGCCGATCACGCCATCTCCCATTGCACAGCGGCAGGCCTACTATGTTTAAAGCTCAGTGCAGAAAGATTTATATGTCCTAGTCTTACAGCCAGGCTAACACGTATGAGATAAGAAAAGAAAAAAAGATCGCCATACTTTTAATTGATCATGTAGCTGGTGTAGCCCAAGTATACGTAAAAAGTCGATTAAAACAATAATAATAAACTAATTTGTATATAGCCAATGTGTTGACTGACTTTAGAGGCGCTGAAAAGCAAGGAAATTCACACACAGTTTATATATTTCATAGTCGTAGACCATGTTCTAGGCATGGCGTAGTAACTTTTACTGATCAAGGATCGGTGCGCCTATTTTCTCGGACGAAAATCCTTGAGGAATCTTGCGGTGAGTGACTAGTTGTTTGGAAAACCTGGAAAATGTCGGCGAGAGAGCTCTCTGTTCCTGAATAGTAGTCGCTGGTTAGGCCTACCTGCGACTGGGAAATGGACAGGATTGCTGTGGATATGAAATTTCCCATCCATATCCATATCCACAGACGCTTATCCTGCGTACATGTAGCCACTACATTTTCACGGAGCACAGCTGCCCGTTCCCACCTGCAGGACAAAAACGGGACGCGGGCATTCCCCCTCTGAAATTTGAGTGGTGCCATAGCAAAACGGACATTGAGCAGTATGCTAGCGGACAAAACAAAAAAACTGCTACTAGTTGCAGGAAGCCTAGAAGTAGAAGGTCGTATGTTGCATTGAACGTGAGTGAGCAAGATTGATTGGGCAAGCGTTTACGAGGCGCATTTTCACGCTCGGTATGCGAGCTATGCTGCCGACAGGCCGACCGTCGTTGGGTGCCCGTTCAGCGTGTGATCCTAATGGTTAGCGCCGGATTTGTGGACGTATATCCTTCTGTGTAAATTCTGCCGTTGCGCAATTTGCACGGCCGGCTGCCGTCTGGCGGACCGTGCTAACGTAACCTGTCGTATCCGTGTTGCTTGCGCAGTCATTGTAAAATTTTATTTTACAGGCAGTCTGTGAATATTGTAGCGTGCTGTTCAAATTTGCTCTGATGTCGTTTGCTGTTTTAGAATTTTAGCAGAGTTGCAGATAAATAACCCATTCATTTGTTGTGTAACCCCGCGTGTAATCCCCCCCGTTCGAATCTATCATGACAGCAGCCGTTTTTATCGTAAACAGAAATGTACGTTTGTTGAAAGGACAGGCGAACTCGAAAACCAGTTCTGAGGTGGACTGGAATGCAGCACTGTGTTGAGATTTTGTGGAAAATTTGCTGCTATCGAATGCCAGCTACGTGGTTGACATCGCCTTATGGTTGGGTGGAAATAAAAGTCACGTGTGACTGACTGTGAGTTTAAAATATTCCACTTAATTTTGTCTGCCATTTGCGCTCACAAGTCAAGAACGGAATATCATAGAAAATTCCATTTTGTGGAAATGTCCCTCAATATAATGATTAGCGAGTACAGTTAGCAGGTAGGGGACTGCGGGTAAACAGTTTTTACTACCCGACCCGACCCGACCCGCGGGTATACCCGTATTACCCGTTACCCGTAGTAGTCCTACCAAGATCTTCAATGAATATATTCAACATTATAGAGAGCATGGTATTTGTACTTGTAGCTACTGTAAAT
>Ga0209367_1010305_pt1 | contig 12552 bp, 8 predicted proteins | sample WorMetLIZISLAND2_FD_187412 | JGI IMG/M metagenome (GOLD analysis project Ga0209367, IMG submission 187412) | Marine gutless worms symbiont microbial communities from Max Planck institute for Marine Microbiology, Germany - Olavius geniculatus... ... | reverse complement strand
CATACATGCTGCTTATCATAACAAGCACTGGTGACAGGCTTTTTGGATTTATCAACATCGATGACCTTGAACGACCTTGAACCCTAAAATATTGATTTTAAGCGATTTTTGGCTGCAAAAGAGTGAATTGCGACGAAATGGATGGAGATAGACTACGATTACCTGCGAACAGGAACTGCTATAGGCTTTCGCGTGTCTCATGAGCTTTGCTCAAATTTCTTGTAGTGTATATTGACTACACGCGACATGGACGACGGCAAAAGCTGGAGGGATGCACTAGTAGTGGACATTGCAGTGCCGTAGACCGCGGTTCTACGCTGCAACGAGTTCTACCACGAAAAATGCACGTACATAATCAGCTATAACATCGACCAAGATTAAAGCCACGTTTTGGATCACCTTAACAAGTTAGGTGTATCATAGATAAATAGCCTATATGATAAATATGCTAATGATAATAAAACTTTTAATAGTTTTAATACTTTTAGCTAATAGTTCTAATTTCTGCTTATGGCACGGCAAACGAAAAATTCGAAAGAGTTTAGTTTTGTTGTATTGAAGCAATATACTAGTAAATTTGTTTTTTATGCTCCAGCAGAGACTATTTGATTTGACACCTAACATGTTAGAAGCAGGCTTGCCGTGGATATGGATATCCAAGGATATATCCATGAATATATCCATGGATATATCCATGCGTGGATATTAGACTTTAGCCATCCTGTGGATATATCCATGGCTATTATGCTGTCGCACCTCCTAATTAAATTGAATACTTACATGTATATGCTTTGTCTCTACAATATTTCCTTGTCTGTCGTTCTTTCTCTTCATTTTCTCGTTTATTTATGCTGTTGCGTCAAATGAATAATTACCAATGACATCAGCACGTCATTATTTACTTAGCCTAAATTAATTAATTAGCACTATAGCAGTATCAAGTCATAATTTTCAGTGTTTTAGTGCTATTGGTTTAGCAAAATATCTGTCCGCGTTTGTGAGTTTATTTTTATTTTTGTTATCAACTGGTAAGAAAATTACAAAAGTTTTTTCTTACTAACATTTTAAATGCTAGTAGGAAGTACAAAAGAAGTGTGCTTCAAAAGCGTGTACTTTACCTTATACCCGTAGACGTACATGAATGCAACCTGAGTTTTGTAAAAACAAGAATCCCAGCTGTTGCTGGGATGGGCCGACCGTACCGTCTATACCCGAAAGCCAGCGTCCGACTTTAGGTCGTGGAAAGAAACCGATTTTCCAAAGTGACTGCAGTCCCATACACGCAATGGTGACGCTGCTATATCGAATGTACAGTCAACGCCAGGATTCGGCGCACGTGTGTCATGGCTGCAGGCAGCAACATTGCATTCAAAATTGCGGACTAACCGATTTTTGGTTACTTTTGACAGGCTATATAGTAAGTTGCCGTGGCACTGTCTCACGGTATCCATATGCACAGATTTTTCGTGGATATCCATAAATATATCCATGGATATCCATGGATATATCCATATCCACAGACGCCTCTCTTGCGTACATATAGGCCACAAATTTTCACAAAATACAACAGAGCAAGAACGTCATTTTCCCAAAAAACAAGACGCATGCATTTTCCTTCTGAAATTGTGAAAAAATAAATTAAATTAAAAAAATAAACACAAATTTGCATTAAAATATAACATAATTAAGTATTTTCCAACTTTCCTAAAAATCTGCACAATTTTATTGCTCCTGTTTTTGGCCGACCGTTAGATCGAGACTTGGGTAATATGTCGACTGCCTGTCCATAAAGCATGTATTGGGGGGACCCCACAATACATGCTTTATGGACAGGCAGTGGATATCCATGGATATATCCATGGATATCCACGGAAAATCTGTGCATGTGGATATGGATATGGATAGGAAATTTCATATCCACGACAAGCCTGGTTAGAAGTAAACCATCCAAAACGCAGCTTAATTATTGTGACCGCAACTGTTCGGCTTGTCGCACATGCTGCGATAAAATAAAATAAAATAAAATAACTTGCGACGGTCGTCGTCTACGACGTTGACTCCGCGGGTTCTATTTGTCACGGAGCTAAAAGTGGCGCTGCAAACTTGCGGAAAAGTTTTATTTTATTGCAGCTAGGAATTCGCATGGACTGGGATAAAACAAGATGCAATGTTTTACGGTTGTTACAAATTGTTTTATTTTGTTTTGCTTTATTTTATTGCGTTATGTGCGGGGGGGGTCCTTACGAACGATGGAGATTGGGTAATGAGTATCTAATTCTAACCGTATACCGCAAAACTTCTGACAAAAGCCCCGGCTTCTATTAAAACATTGTTAACTTGCCGTACCAAGGTAATAAACTTTGTCGTGGCGAAAGGAGGCGGAAGAAGGGGGAGAGGGGTAATTGTTCAATGTTTATGCTAAATTTTTGCTGTTGAAAATCGTCGGAAAATCTTCGTGTTGTCAAATAAAATGCAAAATAAAAAAATAAAGCTGAAAATTTTGTATTTTCCAAAAATAGCGGCAAAATTAAAATTTTTGAGCACCCATGGACCATAATCTTTTTTTGTCGAAAAATTGCAACTTTGAGCTACTTTGATAACGCGCGACGCCGCTGCTTCAAAAATATTCATCAAGTGAATTTCACGTACTTAATTTCGTCATTGATTGTTGCGACGTTAGTCGTCGAACTTTCACGTGTTAAACTCGCATTTCGCATGCATTTTAGGTGCATTCCTATTAGGCCGTCTATTTGCAGAATGGCTTTGCTGTGTCCATCTCCTGCACCGAGTACAGCCACTGCATCCTGCTATTTTTTGGCCACTCCTATAGAAGTACGCTCGCTAAAAGACAAGATAAACCGCTCCACGGGTATGTCACTTAATGTACGAATATTTAGAAACAACCACGTGCGGATTTTCTATACAGTAATAGTTATATTAAATGCAGTGTTAAAGATAAAATTTCAGCGACAATAGATCATTCAGTGTACCTCTGAAAGCTAATTTTCAGCACTTAATATAACTATTATTAAATAGAAAATTCTGACACAAATGTGCCTGAGTAGGAGGCGGCTTGTGTTCGTTAGCGATTGTGTATTTTTATTTATGTATGGTGACTTTTTGAGTTTCTGTAGTCCATGTAATGAGCAACTCAAAACCAGCCCAGTTTTCGGACATCCGTTATAATGTACATTTATTTTAGTAAAAAAACTATGCTGCGGTCTGTCGACTTCGAGCGAACGACCATAATGACTGAACGGTTAAATCAATGAACGTCTTCATCTGCAGGGAGTACGGTCGTGTCGGACGGTTGGCTTTGACAGTGAGCAACGGAGCGAATAGAATGTATGACAGAGGCGTGACGGTATCGGCAACCGTCTCCACACGTATAGAGATTTTGCAATACTGTTATTGATCAGCGGTCAGTTGTTGTTGGATATCCCTGCGACGTTGACTATATAGGCACGATAAAGGCGCCGCTGCGGAATGGTAGACATTTTAAGTCGTAGACGCCAAGTGAGCGGCGACGCTCAACCGCATTATACAGTATACATACATCGTGACCGAAAGATGCCACGGCTGCATGCTGCAGTGAACCGTGTTTGTGACATGCTTGATGCTGTTGCCATAAGTAAGACGATTCGTGCACGGTTCCGATCTAATACCGCCCTGTGCGAAATAGGCAAAACCAGAAAATACATATGGCAGACCTACGTATATATATGACTTGCTTGTCTGTACGTCGCCAGTGAGTTTTAGCGATATCCGTAAGCCCATAGTTAGTTCACTTTGCACTCGTGGTTATCCATTAGAAGCGAGGATTAACCAATTAACCTTACGTCACTTCTCACCCCAGTACGGCAATCGCAACCCGTCGGCATCTGCGGTCCGCTAATGCCAGCGATTTTGCCACACCAAGAACAAGTTTCTTGGCTGCTGGCCCATCGGTGTGGAACAGTTTGCTGTCGGAGCTCAAGAACACGTCACTGGCTATTGGACATTTCATCAGCCAGCTGAAGATGGAGATGTTTGCATGCCGCTACTAAGCAGCAGCGCAGCCGTCGAAACTTTCTGTTATAAGAATAGCGTGTTCAAAATATTGTTGCTGAACAGAACTGAACTGAACTGAATAAAACAGCACTTATTTCGTTGCTGTCGTCTTCCCCGCGTCCAGTACACGAATCGTTCCGTAATTGGTGTGTCCAACGGCTGCACGCGTCGTCGTCGTCGAGTTCATTAATGTCTGCCAACCGACCGACACCGAGCACACACACACTCGCTCGCTCGCTATCATTGCCCGCTCCAGGTGACATGAATTATTTACCGCTTATGCATCCGTCTACCCGGTCCGTCGCACGAGTGGAATTGCGTCAAAGTACGCTGCGCTGCGACGAAATTTGTGCATCGAGAACGCAGCAGCAGCGGCAGCTGTATCACTCAGTCGATCTCTCATAACGCAAGCTGCTGCTTCAGACCACTTGACTATTGAGACCGACGTACGAGGATCATTCAAAAAATTTGCAACCAACTCCACATATTACACTAAAAACTTTTCAGAATTCATACAGCAGTAAAACGTGGGTTATATGATAATCTTTACATCACCGATCACGGTAGAAAAAAAAGAAAAATAACACAATAGCAACACCGAAAAAAGAAAAAAAAGAAAAATACATATACATATACGGTCCATATTCCACAACAGTGTCAATGTATCGAAAAGCAATTTATTTTTGAGGTTTCAGACCAAAACAGACTATATGTCTCCCAAATTGTTTCTGTTTAACGCGTCATGGCGTCATAAATTACATTCACGCTTTAAGCTCATATTATATGACTACAGAAAAAAACGAAAACTTTTAGGGGTGGTGCATTGTGAAAAGTTTCTTAGTCTAATATATCGAGTTGCAAAACTTTTTGAACGCCCCTCGTAGGGCCTAGCTACGATTGTCTGTCCGCCCGCAAGCTTTCATTGTCAGGCCGTCCACATTGCAGAGCAGCTCTTCGCATCCGCAGTCGATGTCACTGGTCCATAAACAGACAGCGCGTGATGTAACACTACGTATCACCCGCTGCTAGACATGCAGAGGAAGCTGGCAAAAGAATTAGTTGAATGGCATGTAACAAATTGTCCTGAATTTCAAGACGTGTCATACACTTAGATAAATGTAATACCCCGTTTACACGATCAAGCAATCATCAAGCAAACATAGAGCGAATGTGAAGCATGCGTAATACCCAGTTTACACTGCTTTCGGGACAAATGAGTGAAAGCAAAATGAAGACACTCGTATGCCATCAGCGAGAAATATGTACGATGTAGTGCACAACTGAGGCATATGGCGAGATTTCCCATCCGTATCACGGCTTTAATCGTGATATTCGTGAATACGTGTACTGGAATGCATAATTTATTAATCTAACTGTTCAATACTGTCACCAACGCAATTGAGAGAGCAAAGCAAAGGTCAATGTTTCAGGCTACATTTCAGTGCTCTCGGTCGGATGGCCGCTCACACGTAAGTTACAACTGCGTCAGATAATAGCGTACAGTAGCGAATGTTGTTTATTCGATTGTCGACCGGAGACCCTCGGGTCAGCAAAGCTCACTCGCTCACAGTTTAATTCATCTGACCGCTGGTTTGCAGATAAACAGTGAGCGATGATCGCCTGGCGGAACAGTCGGCCGGACTGCGGGGACTAGACACGAAAGAGCGGCGTCGGTCCATGTCGGTCGTTAGTGGCATCGTAGATCGAGAGGCAGACAAGCGTAACACGCAGCAAAAGCCCAAATTCCATTACGCCGACTTTCACAGAAACTTCCCCGCGGAGAAAGTCGTGGACACAAATCATGAAAGTCTGCGACGTGATTTTTGCCGCGGACTTTCATGATTTGTGTTCCCGACAAATCCGCAACTTTGTCGGGAACTTGTCTCGGACTTTGTCGCAAAGTCGGCGTAATGGAATTTGGGCTAAACCACGCGCGCGCGTCGAGTTACGCGAGTTTTTACGCGCGAGAGCTAACATAGCTATAGCGCGTATTAGCTAGGGTAATTCTGTCTGTCCGTCTGTCTGTCCGTCCGTCACGACCTGATACCAATCTAAAACCAGGTGAGATAGAGATTTCGGGGTTTTACCATATGATAGCCTAGAGTCTCTGGTATTTCGTAACAAAATTCCATGCCGCTGGGTAAATGGGATCCCTTCGAACGAGGGGGCGAAAGAAGGGCACCCCTCTTAAAAAGACGTTATTTTACCGCTATAGGCTCGTCTGGCGTGAAAATGGTTGCAGATAGGCACAGACATGCTGCTTATTCTAAAAAGCACTGGCGACGAGCTTTTTAAAAATGTCAACATAAATGACCTTGAATGACACTGAACCCCAAAAATAGCGGGTTTCAGTGAATTTTTCGCCATTTCGGGCTGCGACACGCATTTCAAGAATGAATTGCGCCAAAATGGCTGTAGATAGACCAAAACAACCTGCCTATTAAATATTCAGCATTGAATGTAGATTTTAGCGGTCCAAGTCCGAACTCTCTATGTTCAAGAAAGGTTACGCAAGCGGGTATCAAAGTGGGGTACTCTTCTAAAAAGTGGTTATTTTTCTGTTGTTGGCTTGTCTAGCGCGAAAATAGTTGCAGATATGCACAAACGTGCTGCTTATCATAACAAGCAATACCGACGAGCTTCTTAGAAATGTCAACATCGATGACCTTAAATGACCTTGAACCCTAAAAATATTGGGTTTTAGTGATTTTTTGGCGATTTTTTGCTGCAAAAGAGTGAATTGCGACGAAATGGATAGCGATGAACCAAGATTACTTGCGAACAGAAACTGCTATAGGCTCTCGCGCGTCTCATGAGCATTAGCTCAGATTTCTTGTTATAAGCTGGATGTGATGATTGCAAAACCGCTGGAACAATGCCGACGTGAAAATTGGGAACCATCTCAGCAGCTTTACTCTTGAAATTCGGCGGGCCATTTTTGGTTTGACAATGTTCGAAGAATGTTTTTGTTGTGCTCTATTGAGTGCATACGGTTCAAGCTGTTAATGTGCAACTGAGTTCTGCGTTTGTCATGTGAATAGGCCAACATGCAAATATACGCTGTGTCTCCCAAAAACTAAGCAAAATTGTTTACTCAAAACTTTGTCAAATATTCACCAATTTTGATAATTGTTGGCACAAAGATGGCCAAGACGATAGCATTGACTTGTGAGGTATACTTATTTTTATACTTATTTTTACATCACCTAATTTGTATCAACGCACTACAGTGAAAAACGCAGATGATCCAGATTGTTGCATAACATTTTTTGGGACACATTGCATGCAATGTATCACGGAAGAAAAGTGTCTAGTCTTTTCGCACACGATTGAACAAATTGTGGCTCGATAGTTTAACGGTAACATGCCGGACTTGGAATAGGGTGTTTACACGATCCAGCATCCGTCCGGCATTAGCACGTGTATTTTGAATACATTTGCTGGAAGCTTGCTGGACGTTTGATGGATCGTGTAAACACCCTATAATCTTGAGGTCACTCAGGGGCGCAGGTTCGACTCCGCACCGGGACACTGCCGGGTAACGACCTTAGGCAAGTTGTTCACACACATGTGCCTCTGTCACCAAGCAGTATAATTTGCTACCGGCTTCACCGCTGGGACGTAAACAGGCACACCGCGCGATACACTGGCCCCGTATCCGTGGTCTCGCAGTGTAAAAACTGGTGTCTGGCTGAGGGCCAAGGAAACGGTGATCAGCACCGCCCTATGGGCCTTAAGGCTCGGGAAGGACTTTACGTTTACGTTTTTTACGTGATACATTATTTCCAGAACACTGTTATTCAGTTATAAAATGCTTTCCAAATTAGGCTACCTCGTCTTTATTTTGCGGAAGAACAGGCAAACGTGCACAGTCGAAACATAATCGTTTTTCCTTCGGCGAAGACAAATGTAAGATTGGTGTTAAATCGTAGCTACGTTGTAACAAAGTAGACCCCTAATGCTTATTAGAGTGATCGTAATGAGTGCAATAGGCACCGAACTATTTTGCATCGCCGTGCCGTTGTTTGATGACTATGAAGATTTATGATTTATGATGTAGGCCTAAGTAGTACATTAAAGTTCAACAGTTTCCGTATGTAGAACGTAATATTATAGCAATTATTGTTTATCCTAGTGTGTAAAATGTATTAGTTTTGTAAAGACAATATTGCACCGGCAAAAATAACTAATTAGTCGTTGCCTAGAATGCACATACACGGAAATAGAGACGTGAAGCTTGTGTCTGGTATTGCAGTATTTCGTGTATACATGCTAGCGTAAAAGTAGTATACAGGGTGCGGCAAAAAGTGGATTTCGAAAGTTTTTCGCTGTTTTCTCAGCAACCGTTGAAAATTTTAAATTGAAATTTTGCAGATTTATTTACTGAAACCTTCTACATTCAGCTACCAAGTAAAATTTGATTCTGTTGAAGTACGACAAAGTTACAGTCTTTTTAACATAACCGTTTACCGATTTTTTAACATTCAAAAATGTTCCGGCTACAACACCAATTTAATAACATCGTTGAAACAGTAGAGTTAAATAATGATCAGATGCCAGAATTCCATTGTCACTGCAAATGTTCGAAGTGTTCACCACCAGCTCCAAGCTACAACACCAGCCTCCAGTGGCCTTATTTGAGAAATCTTTTACAGTCTTGTCGATCGGTCTTTGTGGCAGTGATAGTTCATTGAGTATATATTCGGCGAATTTGGAGGCCATTGGTCTTTTGTGGTAATATCTGGACAGCTAGCCCGCTACCAGTTCTGTGCGCTGCGCGGCATTGCGCGCTGTGTGTTCTGACGCGCCGTCCTGCTGGAAGATGAATTTAGTGGGCAGCCGGCGATCGCTTTAAAGGAACGATAATTTAGTGACAATTTATAAACAATATAAATTACTGTTTATCAAAACGTTACTGTGACGTCATCGGCAGTAACGTGTAGCCAGTTTTTGAAAATTAAGTAGCATTTTTAGCTTGAACATTTTTAATGCTAAAAATTCGGTAGACGGTCATGTTAAAAAGTCTATAACTTTGTCGTTTTTAAACAGGATTAAATTTTACTTTGCAATTAAATGTAGAAGATATTACTAAATAAAGTCGTAAAATTTCATATTAAAATCCCAAACGGTTGTTGAGAAAACGGCGAAAAACTTTAGGGGTCCACTTTTTTGCCGCACCCTGTAGATGCCGTCGCTGGCGTAAAGTTTCATTTGCCGGTGACGTCTGTCTGATAGAGATGAGGCGAGTCCACGACTCCACGTGATCTACAGAAGAAGCCATATGATTTTTTCGTCGCCTGCTGCAGAGTACACGCTCTCCGCTGCGTCGTAATGTTATACAAATAGTGACTGGCGTTGAGGTCATCATTGAAAATTTTTGACCCGAAGTTCGTAAAATGTTGCCCGAGATCGAAGATCGTTCGTCCGCAAAATAAAAACGAGGTAGCCTAATTTGTTTTGTTATACCTTAAAGCAAAATTTGTGATGATTTACGCTCTCTTCAAACAAAGTGAACCTGGGCGTCTTTTGATAATGTATGATAATGTACGGTTTAGCTACAATACATGCTCATACAAACTACGACGTATCGTTTAACCACAATACATAAATTCGGCGTTGGCATGGTCATAGGCGTCTTGAATATTAATAAGGCGTGATCGGCGTCGGCGTGATGACGACGCGAATCACATAGTGCCCTCCGTGGAGGGCACTATGTGACGTCACGTCCGGTCCATAGTGCCCTTCACGGAGGGCACTATGTCTGTGTTGTTATTGAGGAGGTGACTATGGCGTATTTGTGAATGTCACGTGACGCTAATTGCACTTTGCGTTGAGGTATAACGAAATAAAATGTGTTGATTAGTCGCCAAATTAAAACGAAACCTGATCTGTGTTTTTGCTGGATGTCGCTGTGACCAGAATCTGCGTGTCGAACTACTAACCTCGTCACACACGAGTTGATTCCTGTCCGACACGACCAACGCCTCCTCACACAGTTTGGACTAAGAACGCTATCCTGTCCTAGTGTTTGGTGGTTGGTGGTAAGTAAAACCGAAAACCTACAAACGTTAAAATTTAGTAGCAAAACTGCAGGTATAGCCTACAGCAAATAAGCAGGAGCGCAAAGCAGTCTGGCTGCGCTTACAGCTGTTCTTGGAATAGGCGTTAAAACGCCGAATAACAATGACTAACTTAATAGTACACCAGTTTTGTAATATTAATCACGATTCAAAAAATTCGAAAAAATCCGCACCTTTGGCACAATGCTCACAAGCCATGAGTGATGGGAAAACAAGAAATTTTTTGTTGTCAACGTTATGTATTGAGCTTTTGCTATGCTAGTGATTGACGGTGTTTCACAATGTGTTATGAAGTTAGCTTGATGAATAATTATTTTTAAAAACTGTTGGTACACATGTTATTGTTGTCGCATTCTCGACTTTCTGCTTTTTTCGTTCTTTTAGAATGTGCCACTTTTTGAGATCCAGTATGCACAGGTTGCGCTACCTGTGGGCAGTCGACAAAGAATGCATCGTGTGCGCAGTGCAGAAAAATATTATAAGTAAAATTTACGGTTTTGCACTAGTCTACAGTAGCAGAACATTGTACGTAGACGTGCATCATTGTCTGTGTACGCGAAGAAAAGTTGCGGATGTTTCGAGGCAACGTCTGCCATAGCGTTCAGAGTAATTACACGAATATTACAGAATACTGCTCGAGGTGATGTTCACCTGTCCAAGTACTGATGGAAGCACACCATACTAGCCTATACCGCAGACAGGCTCTCGTGTAAAGCATCTCCAGGTAGTGCATAATCACCAGCCAAGTGCACAACAATCAACAGATCCCACGACTAAACGTACCTCTTATACGACAAAAACCTTTGCGACAAAACTCCTCCCAAACGAAAAGTGATATTACGAGAGTCCTCCTTTTTAAACATTTATGCGACCATTTATAGCAAATTTAGTGACCGCAAGCTTACTTTGTCTCATCATTCGACACAGTTAGTGCTAAAGCGGACAAAATACAACAGTTGTTTCCAAGAGCAGGAGTAAAATACGACAAAGAAAACGGGGTTTAGTCGTATGGGTTTTGTTGCAAGGAGAAAAGTTGTCTGTACTGTAGCCATTCGGATGACGTCTGGTCTGTCAGTGTGTCGCTTTGCCTAGAAACTGTTGCTCGTTACCGTGGTATCTCCGAGTTGCTTTGATCTCACACTAACAAGAACTCATATGTACACTACTACAGAAGGTGCTGCAGAATGTAATCAGTCTAATTATGTGAACTTTGTCAAGTATCGATAACTGTGAAATTGGATTTGGAGGAAATGGGAAAGATCACCGGTCGTGGTTATTATATGCATGGCTCTTATGTACATAATAATAAATATGTATAACCAGCATTGTACGAAAAAATGTTTATTTTATGCTCTTTGCAAATAATTTTTGTTTAACTTGCGATAACGACAATCATGTACAGTTGACACTGATCTATGAAATAATTTTATAATGAAGATTAATTTTGCTTGACCGACGCGTGAGCATCGCAGTACAAGATAATGTTTAAACGAAAACAGAGTCCGTCTAATGCATCTCTATAGCTTACAGTAAAGTCCGTACAAAAAAACTCAAGTCGCCGACATAAGGCAGGAAAACTTAGAGTCAAGTCGAGTCATGAGGTGATGACTTAGTTGACTTTCAAATCGCTTTTGTGCCAAGTCAAGTCGTGAACGTAAACCCAAGTGACTATAAAGATGTTGGGATTATCACCTTGACCTTTGGGGTCACGTGACCACTAGACTCGCCGTGTGGGCTTTTCTATGGGTGGTCCATTGTGACCATGCATCCATTTATCTTGCACCGTTACGGAGATAAATGTACAAAACTTAAGTTTATACACTTGTTAACGGCAACATTTAAGGACTTGCACGTCGAAAACAGCAAAAATTACAAAAGGTGATATTGCCCGCATCACACTGACTGTGTGTCGAATTGTGCTGAATGATATCACCTTTTGTAATTTTTGCTGTTTTCGATGTGTGTCAAGCTGCGTTGTGTCTTAGTAACATGTGGCCGAGATGTGTGTATGACGCTTGTAGAAAATCGTGCTGTCGATTTATTTTTCGCGTCTGATTAAGCTTAGTGTAGTATTTCTCGTCGTGTGCGTTACATTTTCTTGTTGATTTAGTCGTCAGTCGTGTTTGTAGTAGGTGTGTGTCTAATGCTATGTGTAGATATCACTGGGAATGTATGGCTGATTGTACCTGTACTTGTAAGTAAGCTTGTGGTGGTAAGGCGACTTCTACGTTACGTGACGGTGTTATTATAATAGACTCTGGATGTTATCCAATCGTAGATCGAGTTCTAGGATTGGCGCCTTTGTATGTGGAACACTGATTGAAATCGCTAACTGCCATTGGGTAGTCCCAGCATTAACCAGGTCATCGTGAGATGACAGGCGGGAGTGCGTTGTTTTGAAGCCAGTTTGATGTGAGATGTT
>Ga0209367_1010304_pt1 | contig 12552 bp, 7 predicted proteins | sample WorMetLIZISLAND2_FD_187412 | JGI IMG/M metagenome (GOLD analysis project Ga0209367, IMG submission 187412) | Marine gutless worms symbiont microbial communities from Max Planck institute for Marine Microbiology, Germany - Olavius geniculatus... ... | reverse complement strand
CCATAGAACCAAAAATTACGACTCTATCTTATACACAGCCAAAGTTATGACCGTTTAAAGAATTGCTTAATTTTCCTCATAGGCGCCATTGTAATTTTTTCGATTTTTGTGAATAAATATGTTAAATATTAATTTCAAATTTTTTAACCCCCAAAAGGCACATCCTTGCACGAGACCGCGTCGTTTGAGCCATCGCACGCAAAAATCCACCGAAGGGTCTGACCTGTAGGTGAGTTGACTAAAAAAAGGTATATGGATAGCTATAGAAATTTTTGCGTATATTTCACCCATTTGCCAGGAAGCCCCCCTTGAATGTATTTACATGAAATTTTGCATGAGGGGTCATCTCGCCGACGTAATCAACCGTGCGAAATTTTACCTCAATCAGATCAGGGGTTTTGATTCTGTGGGGGGTCGAATTTTTGGCTTTCCCATAAGAAAGAGAAGTCGCCGTTAACACAGGGCTTGAACTACCGTTCAGCCTGTGATTGGACAGCCTTTGGAAAAATTTCAACAAAATTCCAAAACTGTTTAAGACACCCAAATCTATCTACATATTACTCTTACGCATAGCCCTACATGACACAACAATATTTCATGTAACACTCATCTCACAGGATGTGGTTTACAGACTAGCCTAAAGCCAACGTAAAAAATTTTTTCAACTCTAAAATCAAGAGATAACGTGAAATACAGTTATTGGCCATATAAGCAAAAACAAGCAGCAGCAGCAGCTGACTAAATAAAATGATTTCATGCATAACACAACGTATTGTAACGTTTGCAAAAAATGTCTAACATAATTGAATAAGCGAATACCAGCAGAGACCCTCGGCAACAGCTAGGAATACCAGATTACAGTATTTTCCGCAAATGGGTGCTTTGTTTGGGTGCCGCATTTGTATAAAAATATGTAAATTTGTCAAAATGTGCGACAAAAACTATGCCAGCATATATGCATGCATACACAACACCAGGCATATGCGACATATATGCTGTATATGCTATATGAATGTAGAAAAGTCTTTAAGAACCATTTAACATCAAGCAAGTGCAATGCTTCATGAGTTATCGTGTCCATGATGAAAACAATACTGCCTTTTGCTTCTGTGGGAAGTAAATGATTGACATGCAAATTTTTGCAGCATAACGAAATATATGCTGGAAGTGCATGTTTGCATATAACTGATATCCCTAGTTCAGAGTTCTGTGTAACTGCAGAGTCTACTGCTGTTTGCAGTTACTATTACGGCTTGAGCCTGCGTGCACATCACGTGCCAACGGTGTACGTCGCTGCCCCGGCACCAGGTCCAAGCCTCCAAAGCTGTTCTGTATGTCATCCAGGTCACAGTAATGATCTTCCACCACTACAAGCACGACAACAGCAAATATACGCCAACTTAATATGCTGGTGAGACAGTGATGCACTTGAAGGTTTAACAATGCATAGGAAACCCATCTCAGAGCTAAGGAGTATCACCTATGAAATCATAAGCTCTTATCTGCCACCCGAGACAAGCTCAGTAGACCTGGGTGGTTGGTTACATACTGACATAGTTTATCTGCCCACAGACAGTCAGTGACCCAAAGCATAACGGCAAAAGAAAACTACAATAATCAGACAAAATGCACTAACCACTGTAGCATGTGATCACAAATATAATACCAAACAGTAACTGACTCATGCACACAATCTAACAACTTATACGAAACTAGAAGCCTGACTCACATTCCTTTTATGCCATCCAGCCAGGAATAGATAGAGTCTATTCTACAGCTCAAAGGACCTGCCTGCATGGGGCTAGAGAAGAGCAAGAAATGTGTACAAAAATGTACCAAGGGGAGCACGTCTTTGTGCAACGTTGATGTCTGCAGGAATGACCGGCTGTGAGCTGGTGGAAGCGGCCAACTGACGATGCTGCTGATCATCATCTCGGCTACAGCTGCTGCTGCTGGCAGTCAATTGTCGCTGGCAGGTCGGATCAATGGCAGCAAACATATTCTCAGACATCGCTGGTACGTTGCGACCACCAGCAGACGCTGACTGCCTGTGCAGACAGATAAACAAACTCTACTCAGTAACATCTATCTTCAGACTTCCGAATCAAAATGAAACCAAGAAATATTCCAACAGACATTTCACCACATTCTGTTAAACATCTTTACGTTAGAAACTTTCTAATGAGAACACAAATAAAGCAACTGATGTTTTCACATGGCAATCTATGTTACCAGCTGCCCTTCTAAAGTCACAACACCATTTGACTGCACAAAGCCAGAGCTCTGCTGAGAATCAGCTGCTCATTAAAATGAAATTTAAAAAAACAATATCAAAGTAACATTACAGGAAACAGCAAAACAGAAATGCCAATACTATACAAGAGTCACACGAAGTTAACAAAAAGTCAGAAATGTACCGTGTGTTGGTTTCACTGGTTACAGGTAGCTCAGGCTCTGACTGTTCTTCTACAAAAGAGTCTACCCCATGCGTGACAAGTTCCGGCGATGAGCTAATGTGACGACCAATGTTGTGGTCAAGAGCACGCGCCAACGACATGTTGTATGGACAACCAGAGCTCGGAGATGGCGAGTGAGGCGTTTGAGGCAATGGTCTAGATGCATAGTTTGTGGAATACTCAGCCGGTGGAACGGGCTGATCAAGCATCGCGTCGGGATAGGTTGATCTTCGGTTATGACGAAAGCCGACGTCATCTGATACAGATGATGGCAGACTCGCTGCTAATCGATGATGATCAGCATTTGCCTCTGATGACTAAATACAACAACAACAATATCCTATAATGCTGATGAGTCAACTCAGCCGCAATCCTCTGGTAGATGGGAGATGAGTAATATTAAAAAACGTAAAGTCGTAAAGTCCTTCCCAAGGCTTAAGGCCCATAGGGTGGTGCTGATCTCCATTTCCTTAGCCCTCAGCCAGACACCAGTTTTACGCTGCAATACCACAAATACAAGACCAGTGCATCGCGCGGTGTGCCTGTTTACATCCCAGCTTTCACTGGTACTCATGCGCCTACCCACAGAGGGATGGCCAGGCTGAGTTGACCTACATTCACCCATCCAAGTACTAACCGGGCCTGGTGTTGATTAACTTCGTTGATGTGACCAACGATGCTGCCAACTGAGCCAAACCACCACCGTATTAGTAAAATATAAATTGCAATAAAAAAATTGGCAAGCAAGCTCTGCCAGTTTTATCTAGCAATAAACATAAGCTAAAAACTCCACTAGCAAAACAAAAAGCCTGAAATCAGCCCAGAGGCAGATGTCTATGGATAAAAGAGTAATTTAAACACTAGAATGAAAAAAATGCAATCATGAATGGTAAGAGCAACGATGATGAAACACAATTATACAAAGCACTCTAGCACCAACGTAACAACTAAACATCGCCACCGAAAATGCGATTTATTCAACTAATTTATCGAGCACAAACTGAACACAAAATGAATATAGTAGAAATCTAACGTATCCAGATCATCAGTATAATTGCATTAAAAGTCTTATAATTCGATACGAGAAAGTTTTTTGGACAGGAAAAGATTTGAATCGGACAATTTTTTTGCAGCAATAGTATGACAGAAAATATTTATTGCTTAGTGCGCATGTGTAACTGCAAGTTGAACCGAGATCAATATTTGATCGGTGGTCAGATGGCAGTTCAGAATTGAACGGAGATCAACGCTTGAACCGCTTTGGTGCAACGCAATTTACGGATGAACTAGAATCAAATTCAGATTTGACCCGGGTTCAAAGTTGAACGATGTTGGTGTTTACGAAAATTAGAGGGTGTATACAGCTCACTATAGAAAACAATTCCCAGAGCTACAGAGCGTCACCTGCCATATGGGATCACACAGTGTTACCTGTCACCCAACATAGGTAAACATGCCCCGCCTTTACTCCAGGGGGATAAAAGGCTGAGCGAAGTTGACCTGAATAAATAGCTACCGGACTACCGGTATATTCCAAAATGGTTTACTGTTCAAAGACAGCCACTCATCCAGGTATTACGAAGGGCATTCAACAAGTTTTGCAAGTCGATATGTTAAACTGAAAAACTTTCCGAAATCTATACACCAATAAAACGCATATTTCTCGCGAACTCAAGTAAATTTAAAACAAATGTGACGAATGTGACATCATAAAGCGTTTTATGTCTGTCCTTCTAGCCATATGCCCACCACAGACTTGAGTCATTCATTGTTTGGATAGCGAACAACACAAAGAGAATTTTTCAAATTTAGACAAATATATGAGTTGCGCCAAATGAGGTCTCTACTGTATGTAGGGTGATCTTATTGTACGAAGCCAGAGTCATGAACAGCTAGCTGGGTAATTGTAACTTGGGGACTGGATTGCAGTGCCGGATTTAGAGGAAGATCTGCGGGCCTCGCTCCTAGGCTGCTGCACACCATGGCCCTTCAGGTTGTACGATGCAAACTTTGTTTAACCTTTCACAAAGACGACGAATATCACTAACTGTTAACTTTTAATAAACTTTTCTGACAACGTCAAATCCTGACAAGCCATCGTAATTGATAGAAGTATTCTCATTTATAACTGGAACAGATTTCGGCTACTAAATATTTATAATTACAAATGAGGGATTCATGGACATAACTGTCAGGGCTCACATGAAATCACATGTCCCAGAGACTCAGGCTGGAGAAATGGCGTGCAACAGCTAGCATAATTTTTACGCTGTTTACGCTAGAAGTCTAAATTGTTCCTGTTTAACACCCTATGACGTCATACATTATAATGACGTCACATCCGTTTTAACCTCATATGTGTTCAAAAAAAATATACGTTTTATTGGAGTATAAATTATTAGAAAGTTCTTAGTCTAACATATCAACTTGCTAAACTTTTTGAACGCCCCTCGTAACTTTAAGGCAACTACGTTTATCAGGCATGATGTCTTAACCATTAGACCACACTACCAACTTTAGAATCAATTATGCACAGTTCAAAGCCATCATTACCATGCCATCGTTGTGTGGCTGCGGACCTACGTCCGAGACCTGGCGAGCATGATGATGACTGGTACGTTGTCGAGTCCTACGACGTTTCAATCTCTCCTCATCCTGCATCAGTTGAGCCAACTCGGCGTCACGAGCCTCAACCACTCGCAGCCGTTCACACCCGACAGCATTGCCTCCTCCACGCTGGACATAACATAACATCAGCCCGTGAAGACCGACGGTCAACTCTTCATGTTCTAATTCTCTTCGACGTTATGGTCACATGACTCAAAAACTGGAAAAAAAGATAAAAAATTCAGCCCTTACAAATTTAGATACTGTGCACCCTAGTTAAAGAATTAGCAATTATTTGCCAGCTCCCACCATAAATAGGAGAAAAGGTAGGTATTAAAAATGAAAAATTTATAAATCTGAAGATCTTGTGACCTTGACTTTGGACTGTGTTATATGACATACTATTGCCCGTCACTTTCTTATGTTACCTAGAAACATGAGCCACTTTCCAAAATAAACAATTCATCATACCATTACCAGTAGCCTATTCATAGAGTAAGTAAGTCATAACACAAAAGCTAAATACAGTGCCACTGCAAACAGCTAATGAGAAGCAAATAACCAGTCTACAAACAAAATCAAATGTTTACAAAATAAATTTAATAAAACCTTCACAAAGATTATTACTGCAACTTATGAAATATTATAGTGACAATAATCACTAATAATTACCAAGAAATCTAGTACAGCCATTTATTACACAGCCATCCTATAGGCTCCATTACATGACTTGAAATACGCAGGATGTTGCTGGTGTGGCGTGGTGGTAGCGTGTTGCCGAGCCGGGTTAGTATTTGGATGGATGACCGTCTGAGTGCAAATAAACCATCTCAGAATGTAACCAGCTGCCTAGGTCAACTCAGCTTTTCATCCCTCCATGGTAGGAAAATCGAGTAACACACCAGCCTATCTGGCTAGGGTTAAGGCGAGGCATGTTTACATGTGTTGGGTGGCAAGTAACACTGTGTGATCCCTTATGGCAGGTGATGCTCCGTATAGCTCTGTGGTGGGTTTCCTATAAAGAGCTAAACGGTACCTTTAACCTTTGTCAAATTCAACGAATAACATGACTGTTTACCCTCCGTTCATGATCTTGCAATATTCTAGCAATCTCCTGAAACAAAAACAAACGAAAAATATTAAACAATACATAACCTATTTACCATGCAACTCAGCACATTAACAACTGTATATGACAACATTAGTGTAAGCAGCGATCACTGATTTGTAGAACACAATGAACTAAGATAAACGTAAGAAACAAAACAGCAAAAACCAGCCACAAAATCTAAGACAGAATAGCCCGGGTACATGCATATGACGAATTGTAGCAGACCTCATCCTGCAATTGCTGAAACTGCCTCCTCTGTTCTGCAGTCATGTGCTCTGCTGGTGGGATGTACAAGTCACTGAAGTCACCACGGTCCTCCGCCCAGTCGTCCGATTCCACTCTGCATGCACACAGCATTCAGTATAATTCCTGCTCTATCACTGCACACTAAACAAATCGCTGAGTTAAATGCTTGTTGGAATAATGTTATTCGGAGAATTTTTGGGTACCAGCAATGGGGATCAGTCAAAGCTGTTATATATGGACTTGGTAGGCTTAATGTTACTTATGAATTTCTTTTAAGAAGAATAAAATTTTACAAGCATCTATTTTTAAAATCTTGGTTTATGTATAATATTTTCTGGGCGGCTTTATTATCTGATAATAGCGATGATTGTATGAGTGCTGTTTTTATCCCTCTTGATAAAGCTACTGAGAATGTATATTTATGATTTTATAAGTACGTTTATGATTAATATTTAACATTGTCCTCCTGTCATATTGTACCATATTTGGCTATGCATTGTGTATATATCTGTACTGCCTGTCTGTCTAGGCCTAGGTTTGTCTGACATTTTGTCAAATTAAAGTGATCATAATGCAGAGACAAGGACGTCGACACAGACAAAAACAGACCGGAAGCTTTTGAAATGTGGATCTGGAGAAAATGGAGAAAGTCAGCTGCATGGACAAATAAAATAACAAAAAACTTTACATATGCTTCACAAGAATAGGAGGATATTAGATAGATTATAGCAATGTAAACATAAATGGTAGGGAACTGTTAAATAATGCATGATATATTAGTCAAAAGTATGTTCTGGAAAAGACAGAGGGAAGAAGACAGATACAGTTTGTAAACAATCAAATTTGAGAAAAATAAAGACTTACACAGGTTTGAAAGAAACAGCTTAAGACAGAAACAATGAAAATATAGCAAGAGTCTGCATAAACTGCTTAAACTGCTAAATTATCAGATTACGGAAAGAGAGAAGCAACGCAAATTGTTGTAGAAAAGTCAATTTTCACTCCGCTACAAGATGAAGCCTACTGTTGTTTCACCAGTGCACTGCACAATTCTAACCCGACCTTTGAGCTAAAATTAGAACACCAGTTAATGATGATGATGATGATAAAGAACGAACAAACATTAGCATGGCGTTAAGACCTAAGATTACAAGGACATGTAACAATAAGCCTTAACAGTGAAATCACGTAATAGTAGTCAGTGCAATGAGACATTCTTAGTCATAGCTGTAAGACCAGGCAAAAAGTTCGGTTTTCAGTCTGCTGCGAATTACTTACAATGATGGCGATGACCAAACTGACTCCGGCAAAATGTTCCAGACCAATGCAGCAGTCGGTGGAAAGGTGCAGTTGCCAATGGTAGAATGTACAGTGCGTGAAGGGACCATCGCTGATGTAGTCAAAGAACGAAGTCGTCAATGTGCGTTGAGGTGTGACATGCGCTGAAGATCTGAGGGCAGGTAGCCAGGTGCAGAGCCGTGGAGGCAGAGATACACTAGTTACCTCTTCCCAGAGAAACATTCACACCAGTTTTGGTTTCTCTATGCCTTTTCAGAGTTAACAGCTCGTATGGGACAGATTAACAGATGAACAGATGGGTAAATGGATGAACAAGAACACAATACTGGTGTCACATAATAAAACAGACCCAAAAGCAAAAAAAAACTACTACAAGCCTATGCCACCTTTCCAGTGCTGCTGAACCTGACGTCAGACATCTGATGTCATCATTGTCTGCAGCCGTTGCTTGAATTACCCTTGCACTGTCAACTCCACCTGTACAGCACAGCTGTTACTGTTACTATGAAATATTAGATAAAATATCAAATTATCTCTTTCATTTTTGGCCTAATGTGCCTATTCCTGGTTAAGCCAGGGCAAGAAATGTAAAGATCCTAGAACTGTTACAGCAAGACTTATTTTCCAAGACTTACTTACTGTTGCTCTAACTAAAATGTCAAATTAGTTAAAAGAATCATAGGAATTATCAAGACATACAAAAGAAAAAGGCAGCAAATCAACAACATACTGTCTAGCATCTGGGTGTCTACGTTTTGACAAAGGACAGGGCATAAACTGTTCAAACAGAAAGTTAACTGCAGAGTTATTGATGTGTCATGTGAGACTTATTATGTCTGAGATTGTCTTTACCATCTTTATTTTAGAGTTATTTTATGTTTTAGAGTTCAACATATTGTATTGGTGCAATGGTGGCAACTGTAAAATACTATTTAAAAAAAAGCCCAGCATAGTGCTTTTTTGGATTTCCGATTTTTTGTTTTTGTAGATTTTAGCAAAAAAACCTGACTTGACAGGGGGTTTTGGGTCTTCTATGGGTTTTCAGTTGGTTGATTCCTATTTGCTAGCCACAGATAAAATATACCAATATTTGCAAATTTGTAGTTTAAACATTTCAAAAACTTAACCACAATAAAATATTTCACTATTAACGGAACAAGAAACTAAAACTCAATAATGTTTGGGAAGGGTTTTTTGGTTAACCTTTTAGCAAGTTTTCAGCTGGTTTACATGAACAATCCAGTAAGTTTTTTGGGCATCTGCATTCTGCCCCCATGTGTCTCAACCCCAGTTGATGGTCATCGTAATCTTCAGCCAAGCTAACACAACACACAGTACTGCGGAGAAATAATGAGCAATAAATGGACAAGAGTAGTTACCACTAGCAAGAAGTTACCACAAGCCAGTTTGAAAAGCAGTTACCAGCAGCCAGTCCAGCTGATTCTCGTTGCAATTCAAGTTCCAACAGTTTGCGCTGACGTCTCAGCTCTTTTTCTTTCTTCCGCAGTTCATACCTCACTCTCTCTTTATGCTGCAACTTACGAGCAAGCTCCTGTTACACATAATACATTAATAATATAAAGTATATATAGATATATTTGCATTGCATAAAACACAGTTAATCTTCATATCTGAAAACAAATAGACAACAGACCTATGTAGTAAGGTTTAAAGAGTAAAATTCAAACATAAATTGCAAGCAGAAATTCTCTACTGAAATAAACCTGTCTACAAAGCATCGATAAACAAGATGATGAATTTCTAGGCTTCTAGCATTTGCGTGTAAATGTGTGGTATGGTGTAATGGTAATGGATAACAAGTAGTCTCAATAAACAGTTCTTTCATAATACCAGGCCCAGTTATTACATGAATGGGTGACTGTCTGGAGATGGGCAAGCCATCTCAGTTAACCCACAACCCAGGTCAACTTGGCCTGATCATTCCTCCATTAATAAACACAGTGCAAAAGCTGGCATGTAAACAGACACATTGTATAATGCACTAGCTCTATATCCGTGGTCTTGCAGTGCACACTCGTGCATGACTAAAGGCATTACCATATAGGCATTACGGCTCAAAATGACTACTTCTGATGTGTATAGATGTAAATGACATAAATAAGGTTTCTTACTTCATCCTTGAGTTCAATCTGCATTCGCTCATTCTCCCGGTCCACCACCTCAGCACTCTGCAGCTGTTCTGCTATAACTGCATCCTGCTCAGAGCTGTTCAGCCACACGACAAAGCAGACACGACCGAACTTAATGCATAGAGCAACACTGAACAAATAAATGCATAGAACAAGGGATCAAATATCTGTGATGGTGTGCAACTGTGCATGAATAAAAAACAGATTATCACAATAAATTGTACCAATACCATTACAATAAAGCTGATGCTAAAAAATATAAACAAACATGTACTGACAAAATAAAAAAACGAGTACAAAATCCAAACAAAACTAGAAGCCAATCATAAAACTGAAATTGCATATATCTCTGCCAAGTAAATTTTTACAAAATACCATAGTACTTTAAACATATCGTCATGAATTTGATTGTTACAATAATTAACTAAATTCTTTCTTTCCCCAATACTAATTAGCCATAACAGCGCTCTTGTAGCACATATTGCTTCTGATGATATCACAGACAATACATAATCTGCTAGTAATGTAACGACATCATTACTACTATGACATCACGTTTGCACAATCAGTCACTATAACAGCATGTGCACATGCACCCAGACACATGCATACAAAAGTGAATGCTTAATCTTCGCCATGTACTACGACTATGTACACTTTTTTGGTGAAGATAATGAATTCTACAAAAGATTCACGTTATATAACACTGAACTGTGCACAAACTGCATACAGCACGTACAGACATACATTGCTTTCAGCTGCTCAAGCCGATGCATATGTTCAGACTGATGTCGTAGCTCTTCGCCTGTCTGTACTTGTCTGGCCATTGGCACATCCTGTCGAGCCTGCAGACGCTCTGCACAGTTCCGCTGATACTTCGATGCAACTGAAAACCAAACCAGGGTTGATAAAAATCATTACGATTTTTTTTTAAAAAAGTCGAAAAAAATTGAAAGCATCAATTTTTTTATTTAAATCAGATTTTTTTATTTAAAATAATTTTTTAACTTTTAAAAAATTTTTATTAGATTTTTACACCATTCTATGTTATCTGCGATAACCAATGTGTTAACTTTATCTGTTAGTTTGTGGATGGCAATAATTGGCCTTAATTAGACTTTCTTTTTAAAAAAATACATGTGTTATTTTTTATAGCAGCGTTGCAAAAAACTATTCACAATTTTAACCTGCTGAAGCATACTAATGTTTGTGAATATTTATATAGCTGCAATTTGTCAAACTTTTAAGACAAATAGTAGACAATGATGAAAGCCATAACATTTCTAATACCTGTAAGCATGCTGACTGCTGAAAGTAACTACCAAAACAACATGAGTAATTAACAAGAGTCAAGGCCAAGTAATTGGCGATGTTAACTTTGGTAAAGTGTATCAGGTTAAGCTAACTTACCAGCTCAGATATAACCAAATATTAACGAAGTCAACAAAATAAATTGAGTTAGCAAGCACTACAGTGCACTAAATACCAATAATAGATTGCAAATTGAAAACAGCCATCACCTTTAACACAAAAATTTATAGTTTTATGTTCGGTGATTTAAATCGTGATTTTTATTGTTGATTTAAATCGTGATTTAAATCAATGATTCACATCAACCCTGAAATAAAAAAACCAACTGACTGCAATGACCCCAGATATCATGACTCAATAAAATGTCTGACGTTCGCTTAGCAGCTTCAGAAAGATACACATATTTACATTTGTAACTAAATTATGACAAGATGCCTCAAAATAGTGAATACGTTATTATGCAGCCATGTTAATAAACTGCATTATTGGTCGTGCTAATTCATCTGTCCTGTATGAGTTCCTGATTTGATAAATCATACAAAAAAGTTTGTGTAAAATTTCCGCACACCAGCTCAAGGGGTCACAGTTTACAGTGCAGAGTATACCAATAATTATGACAATGGCACTGAGCCAACATTATATTCCAGTTAAACTGTACAACTCACACTCGCTATCCTGCAGTCGAGTTGCTAATGCTGCATCTTCATGCATCATCCACTGCTGGCGCACTAAACACACAAATAACTCAATAAATATATCACACAATTAGGAAAAATGATATTTTCATCTACAGTTTGTCACTAAAGCTAAGATTTCTAAGAACTGTCAACTGTCACTCAGTTACATCTGACCAAAACAGTTCTAGCACCCTTAAAACCTATGCCTTATTAAGTCAACAAGATATCCGCTAATGGCCGGTATATACATATAACTATTCACTGAGATTCTTTAATAATTCAACCACAAGTTGTATAAGATGCAAAGTGTGGAACTGTAAAATTGTGTAAAATAAACAATGTATGGCAAGTGAAATAAAAATGTAAAAAAATTATTCTTTGATTTAAAACAAAAACCAACATCTGAAATTAAGTAAAATGTTAATGAAAACAATTTCCAAAAGAAACTTCGCATCAAGTGCAAAATATTTCTAGATTTGATCACATTTTACCTGGAGTCAATTTCGCATTTTCTCAGAAGACTACTATTACATGCATACGGCAAACAAGTTTGGTCTTTCTACAGCAGGTGGCCAAAAGTGTGTCATAATGCGATGACGATGCCAGAAAGTCGTGAAGCGCACCGCAAATAAAATAAGTAAAATTTCGAACTTGAGTGCATCTCTAGCCGATTTATATCTATGGTCATGTAGTTT
>Ga0209367_1010303_pt1 | contig 12554 bp, 9 predicted proteins | sample WorMetLIZISLAND2_FD_187412 | JGI IMG/M metagenome (GOLD analysis project Ga0209367, IMG submission 187412) | Marine gutless worms symbiont microbial communities from Max Planck institute for Marine Microbiology, Germany - Olavius geniculatus... ... | reverse complement strand
AAAAACATCAATAAATTCCATCTATCCTAATCTGTGGGCCCCAACAGCTGGTCTATTACAAGGTTTGACTGTCATGCAGCAGTGTGTCTACCAGATGAAGTTTAGGAATGTTTGTGAAGTCAAGAAGTGACTGGTACAGTCTGCATTGGTCTGGAGTAAAACTTTATCGATACTGCTGTCAATGAATGGAGAAAGCATCTCCTTGCCTGTGTTCGCATAGTGGGCCAACACTTCAAGCATTTTTACTAGAGGCAGTTGAAAAATGGACAATTGGATGAATTGTCAGCCAAAGTGTCAGAAATGTGAACAAAATGTCTTTTTACGCGTTACGTTAATTAAGCAATCATATCGCATTGAATAAAAAAAGTGATATTTCACTGGTTGTGTTTTCGCCAGGTACTGCAGAAACAAACGTTGGGTGAGGTGGGAAACTGAATGGCCATTTGATGGCAAGTTGTGTCAGGAATATTTGTACCAACAATTATCAAAATCTGGTAATTGGTTTTCAAGTTTTAGTCAAAAATTTTGGGGATGTTTTTTTGAGACACAGTAGATAGTATCATGGGGTGCTGAGTTGCTGACTGCTTGCTGTGTGTTGTGCTGTTGCAGCTGGTACTCTTGTTTTCTTCAAATTCAGTTCTGCAGCTGGTGACTTAGCAGTGAATCTTGTCGATGGCAGTCGGCTGCTAGTACTGCGCAATGGATCTGTTATTAGCACCGTGGCAGAGATGAAGATGAATGATGCTCTGTGGCACCAGCTAGCTGTCGAGTTTGCCGATGGGAACATCTCAATAGCTTTTCGTCACAACAGTTCCTCTGCTGAAACTCTGTTCTCTGTTGTTCTTGCTGCTGATGATTTGTCGATGGACGTGTACTTTGGCTCAGTGGCAGAAGACGTAGGCCATTATGACGACGGCTTTGTCGGCTGCATGCGGGACATTCGCGTGAACTCTGATTGGTTGACGCCGAGCTGGCTCGTGGCGAATGGGAATGCTTCGGCCAATGTGAGTGCTGGTTGTGACTGGAGCAGTAACTGTAAGCTGCATCCATGTAACAGACGTGGAATTTGCACCGACCTGTGGACCCATTTCACCTGTGATTGCCGAAGTCCTTACTGGGGCCTAACCTGCATCCGAGGTTTGTAGTATTGTGTCATTGGTTAGCCTTTCATTATACATAAAAACTTTTGAAAATGTTGATTTATGATATTTTAAAATGCTAATTTGTGACATTTTCGGTGTAACTAATGTATGACTTGGTAGTCTTAGGGCAGCATGTTGGACTAGTTAGCCCAATGTTGCTGGTTCAACTCCCGGCTGTTTTACTGCCAGGTAACAACTCTGGACAAGTTGTTCACACACACGTGTCTTTGTTACCAAGCAGTGTAATTTGGTACCAGCTTAATCGCTGAGAATGTAGCTGCAGTATATGGGTGAGGTGTGCCCTATCATCCTTATAACTAAGCTGCGTTTGCAGTTTACTGCCGGCTCAAAGGCCAGCAAATGGAGATGAGCACCATGCCGTAAGGTCACAAAGCTGACAAGCGCCTCACGCCAGCACCCCATCCTATCTGTGCCGAACAATTTCGTACAATTTCTTGTAAATGAAAGAACACTGAAAGAACTCTAACTACTGATCCTATCCCTAAGCCTAATCCTAATTGACTCTGACCTTAGAAAGTCGAAAAATGCGAGAGTTGTAACGCTCACTTTACTTTTTTTTGCAACATTTAACTCCAAGTCAGACATTTATTACCTCGAAAAGAATTAATTACGACAGTGAAGAGAAAAAAGCTGCAAAAAGTAGGGATCGAAACATGCGTGACGCTGCCCACTCAGCCACAGCAGCTCTCGGCAGAAGTGGTTCAAGTGCGCTGTTTATGCCTGCGCCATGTGTACGTGCTATAGTATAATTACTGGGTACCAGGTTGCTGATAGCCTATTGGTTGGCACAGATAGGACCTGTTGCTGGCGTGAGGCGCTTGTTACAAAGCTGTGAAAGAGCACTGGTGACTAATGGTGATTTAGCTTTTTTAAGTTTAATAAGCAGCTTGTATGTTGTATTGAAAAAACGTTTTTCTGTGTCTTCGTTACATGTGTTATGTTCTGATGGTAATTGTGCGTTTGCTTTTCAGAATATGTGGCTGCTACATTTGGCAGGAATGGAGTCTTTCCCAGTTATACACAGTTTGCAGTTCCTGATTCTGTTTCTGACAATCTTGCCAGCCACGTCAGTGTTTCGTTTCTTGTTCGCACCCGCAAGCAGGCCGGTCTGATATTCTTCATCGGCTCCGATACGTCTGAGTCTAAGTCTAATCAGACGTTCATGACAGTGGAGCTCTCTCCCGTTGGTGTCGTGTCGAGAATCAAACTTGGCAGTGATACTGAGACAAATGTTCTTCCGGGCTCAGTAGCCGACGGCCGTCAACACTCTGTATTTGTTAGTCTTAACTATTCAGTGCTCAAGATTCAGCTAGATGACATGTCAGAGCTCTATGCTGTTAACTATTCTGTGCCACTCGTTGATGATCTTCTCTATGTTGGTGGGATGCCGTTAAAGAACATGCATCGTCGACGCCGCGATACTTATTTTGATGCTGCCAACCAGTTCTCTGGCACGTTGCAAGATTTTCGCCTGAACGGTGTACGACTCCAGTCGTTCTCGATGAACAGCACAGATGAAGATGGTAGTCCAGCCCCAGCAGTAGAACTGCCAGTCAACTCATCGAACGTTGATCGTGGCGAGCAGTCAGATGACGTCTGTCAGTTGCAGCAGCCATGTCAACACAATGCCACTTGCCAGAATGAGTTCTACAATCGCTACAGGTCGCTGATTGAAATTTCTTACTGTAGTCTGATCATGTCATTTCATTTTGTCTCCTTTTCTGTCACCAGAAATATTATGCATACATTTTTATCCATCCATGTTTCTATGACATCCGCGGTGATGAATTTTCAAAAGAGTTTTTTTAGATGATCAGGTTATTCATGTGAATGATCATAATGTGACTAAACGTGCTTAAGATACTATTTTTAGTGCTTTGTTTTCGGGATATTACTGATATCCATTGATGGCTTTTCTTGAAACTTTTGTTGCTGATGTAGTTGAGACAGGGATGAGCTTATCAGGTTTTGGGCTCAAAATATCACAAGTCAACATCATATCATAATCATTTATGGCAAAACAGCGAGCAGACCGATGCAAATGTTGATCCTATGTGACTAGTTGTAGTCGACTAACTTGGAATTTAATTTTCTTACTCGACAAACTGTGGCATTATAATAATAGTCTATTCAATGTAAAATTCTATGGGAAATGATGTATTTCCTGCAGTAACAGAAGAATGTAGACCAAGAGAGAAGGTTAAGTTGTTAATGAATGTTGTTCACAGATGCAGTTGCACTGATGACTATCGAGGTCTGAACTGCTCCGAGCCTAATTTCTGCTCGGTTTATTCGTGTCCTTCCCCGGCTCAGTGTCGTAACTTGGAGTTTGGCTATGAATGTAAGTATTGCTGTTGGCAGAGTTACATATTTACTGTTTTTGCTGGGAATACGTTTTTTTGTAAGCTTCTAGATCTGTCAGGCAGTGGCATCATGGCTGGGACGAAGAGGGGAGGAGCTGCCCCCCCTTTAAATTTTGGGCTGGCAGAAAATTGTTGAAAAATTTTTTGGTCCAAAAAAATTTTGTCCAGAAATGCAAAATTTGCAGTCGAAAATCACCCATTTTGGCAAAATTTATGGGCCAAAGCTGAAATTTTGAGCTTCTGTGATCTTTTCTGTTGGAAATTTACAGCCGTTTGGCAGAATTCTAAATTTTCAGCATCTATCGGAAAATTGCAACTGTCTGGCCTGCCTACTTTTTTTAACCCACTGCTCTGCTGCTGCCAGGAAAACATTTCTTTGATGTAGAGAATGTGGAGCTTTAGAAATTGTTGGAATTGAAACTTATCAGCTTAATTGGCAAGAAAACTAGATTGAGGTGATTTGAACAGATGAACTTGAAGGTGAGTGTTAATGGGACTTGTGATAGATGATGATTGAGGTATATGAATTTCGACTGAGGGAACTTCTTATAGGGACTCATTAGGATTGTGTTATGAGTGATAAGCTCAGTTTTGGCCCATCACTGGAGGATGCAGACTGCAGAGGATAAGAACAGATGAAAGTTTGATTAAATATTGTAACTTCTGCTTCGTAGTATTTATGTACATGTGTTGTTTCTTCAGCACATTTAGTTAATGAGCTGATTTGATGGCTCTAATCAGAATACAACCTCACTTAAGTCATTTGTTGATGTTCTGGCAGTTGCTGCTGCCTACTTCGGAACGACTGTCCGTCAGGTGGATAGGTGGACAGGTGAACTGTGGGTGGTCAGAAAGTAGTCATAGAGGTGAGAAAGTTGGTAGGACTCCTGGCGGACAATCGTTCCAAAAAAGGCTGCGTAAAAAGACATTTTGTTCACATTTCTGACACTATGGCTGACATTTCATCCAGTTGTCCATTTTTACCAATACTTACTTGGCCTCTAGTAAAATTGCTTGAAGTGTTGGCCCACTATTCGAACACAGGCAAGGAGACGCTTTTTCCATTCATTGACAGCAGTATCAATAAAATTCTGCTCCAGACCAATCCAGGCTGTACCATTCGCTTCTTGACTTCACAAACATTCCTAAACTTCATCTGGTAGACACACTGCTGCACGAGACAGCAACAAATACATAAAGATTTATTTTGAATTTTTGATAAATTTATATTTCTTTTTATTTATTTTTATTCTTTTTATTTAGATATCATTATGTAAAGTACAATAGCGGTTTGGAATTACGGAAACGATATTTTGCATTGTTTACAGGTGTTGCCGAGGCAACCTTTGATGGTCATTCATCTGTGATACAGTATTCAAACACACTGTATAACGCTTCTCGAGAGCCTTCGATGACTCTCTCATTTCGTCTTCGAACCCGTGACTCTAATGCTACCATACTGCATCTGCGGGACACAGTACTCGACTGGTTTATTTCTGTAAAGTTGTTTGATGGAAAGCTGAAAATTCCTCCTGACTCAGGTGTATTTGTTGCTGATGGACGTTGGCACGAAATCACAGTCACATACACTGACAACATGACATTATTGATTGTTGATGGAAATAACACCGATTTCGTTCTAGTTGACGTCGGGAACCGTTTTAGGGGTATCATCGACAGCAACTGTGAAGTTTTTGTTGGTGCGGATGCTGCAAGCAGTAGCCACTTCAAAGGCTGCTTGGACGAAGTGCGAATCAATTCGTTGCTTTTGCCGTTCTTCTTGCGAGCAGAGCTTGCTAATGATACGTCCATTGACCGGTTCGACGTAGCAAGGATGACAAACGTTGAAGTCGGCTGCTGGAGTGATGACGTGTGTAATTCCACTGCTGTGTGTCTAAACAACGGGACGTGCCGAGACGTGTGGAATGCTCACGTGTGTGACTGCGCGGCTGGGTTTAATGGGACATCGTGTGAACTGGAGATTGATGAGTGTGCTGTTGGTCATGACTGTGAGAACGGTGCAACCTGCATTGACGGCATTGCTTCTTACTCTTGCATCTGTGCTCCGGGATACACTGGACCACGGTATGAACCTCACATTTTTCAGGGTTTCCATGCCTCCTGGAAAGTTCTGGAAAGTCCTGGATTTTTTTTCTTGAAAATTCCAGGACCTGGAAAGTTTTGGAAAATCGTTGGTCTTGGAAAGTCCTGGAAATTGAAGCTTAAGGTCCTGGAAAGTCGTGGTGAATATCCTTGAAAATCATGCATTTTTCATATGCTCAAATGGAAAACAAGCAGCAGTAGTATATTACCCAGTTTGTGTTGACTGTTGCTTACTTAAATAGTATTGATCAACTTTGCCACCTTAGGCATTCCGTACACAGTTCTTCCTATCAGACTGTACTCTGAATATGATAAGTAAATGATGTTTTTGTTATATTTCAACATTTGTGGGCTATGAAAAGGTCCTGGAAAGTTTTTCATATGGGTCTTGGAAAGTCCAGGAAAAGTCTTGCATTTTTTTGTCACTAAAAGTGTGGGAATCCTGATTTTTACAAGTACTAGTTTTTTGTTGGAAGTTATAAAACTAAAATGCTGTCAAAGTCAACAGATAAGCAGTGTTGTGATTGAGTGCACACACATGATTCAACGCTTAGCTCATAGCTCATAGAGTGTTTTGGATCAATCTTTTCAGTCAAACTGATGATTTAGCAGTTGGGCAATAACTGTTTGTTTTTTCGTTATGTCACTTGGCTTCTCTTGTTTGTGATGTTAAAAGTTTTGTGAATAAATCATTGATGTAGTTTTTGAGACCAAAGTCTTGGTTTCAAGGCATTTCGAGGACAAAAAAATAGTACTGATCTTCAGGGAAAAGTGTTTTAATTTTGGTCTTGATCTTGACAAAAAGTCTTGTTTGTGTCATTGGAATAAATTAAAATTTGCATTCTTGACGTTTGGGAATTTACAATTTTGTTGAAGTAATGTAAATATCTATTCCAGAAGTTGCACGGAGGGACATTTTCTATAGCTTTGGTAGAGTTATTGTTGAATGATAATGTTTAGCATATAGTGTTTTGCATGGTATAGGTGTTTAGTGGATATAGACGAGTGTGTGTCCATGCCATGCTTGAACGATGGTGTCTGCATCGATCGTGTGAACCAGTACGAGTGCAATTGTACAGCTAACTACTCGGGGAACCACTGCGAATTTGATGTTAGTTCTTTAAACTGTTGTCATTTTTGGCGTTTTGTGTATTTCACAACTGTTCTTACACTGTTTTATTTCAAAACGTTGCCCGTTCTTAGCGATAAGTGCATTTTAAAATTTTAGCCAAGTCGTTTTCATTCTTGATAAACATAGTAATTACTGAATCAGAGAAAACATTATCAAAGCCTGTTTATTTAATAAGTAGAGGTTAAACACATGCTCCTTTGTGGTGTTTAGTTTTGCAGTTTGAGAAACATGTTTATTTGTGTTTTTGTAGCTACGAGAAAACTGTGCAGCTGACCCTTGTCGGAACAATGGAACGTGCATTTCAGTTCCTACGGGCTATCGCAATGTGGTACGTAGCTTCACTTGCCAGATTTCTGTTGTGATAACACATTTTATTTGGTATGACCATTATGTTGAAACTCCTGCTCATTCTTTATATTTTCGTTTTATTCATGCAGCTGTCATTTTATTTGACATGAAGTTTGGTTTGGCTTTAGACCATGTCTTTGGCTTTAGCGTAGACTCCCAAGCTACCGTCGTAAGCTTCTGTGAGCTGCCATGGATGGTGCTAAGCCATAAGCCGCCGCAAAATTTGTAAGCCATGCTGGCAAAAACTTAAGCTGTAAGACCTGTAAGCCATCGTGGCTTAAAGCTTTTTTCTTCCAGAATTATCAGTATAATGAACAGCAGTATATTGCATTACTGCATAAGAAATTAAAGTCTGTGTATAACTTTTTAACGTGCACATGGCACTAGTCGGCGTCGCATACACTTCCACGTGGCATTGCATCATTCGATGACTAAAATGCCATTTGTCAATCTATGGCACCACAAAAAGCTGACATGGTGTAGCCTATTCATAATAACTATGATGTTGTCTGCCAAACTACAGTCTTGCTGAACATCTGTACTATGGTCTGTAGTGGCTTGCAGGCAAATTTGGTTTGTATTTGTGCGTGCGCTACATGCTTTTGTTATTTTAAGATTAGAAGAACACTCACAAATCTTGAGTTACCGTAAGCCATTATTTGTACTTTTTGACATTTGGGCAGTGTCAATGTAGTTAAATATAAGGCTAATCAATGTGGCTGTCTAATTTTCTGCGTTATTTTTTGGATTGTATATAAGGCGTGGCTAGCCGCCGTAAGCAGTCAATAGTCCTAAGCCATGGCTTCAGCCGGCTAGCCAGCCGTAAGGGTTGTAAGCCAGCCATCTGAAACTCTAAGCCACGGCTTGGGGGTCTACTTTAGCCTGGCTCAAGGCTGGACTCTAGTCACTTGTAATGAATGTGGTCTGTACAGTCAATGAACTTTTGGTATTTGTATGGTATATCCACCAAAACATTGAGAATGTGTTTGTCGGAGTATTTTGTGGTTCATTATAGTTTGAATAAGATAAGCTGGTTTTTGATGTGCAGCATAAAATTGTCACGCTTACTTTGCTTACTTAGTGGCTTTGGCCTTGGCCTCAAAGGCTATTTGCCTGGCTTTGGTCTCAAAGGTCACTGGCTTTGGCCTTGGCCTTGAAAATGCTTACTTCGAACTCATTCATGCATTAAAGTGATGGCTGCGATGATGTTGATGTGCTTGATGTGTGAACAGGAGAATTTCAACTGTTCGTGTGTCCTCGGCTTTGCTGGTCGTCACTGTGACATAGTGCTGGACTTCTGTAATGGCAGTGACTGTCGTCACGGAGCTACCTGCGTGAATCTCTTTGACATCTCGTCTTATATGTGTCACTGCACACCGGGTCAGTCTGCTGCATTCGGCCTGTTATAAACATCTGCAGTGTTTCTGATACACTTGGTATTTATTGATACTGTGATAATTATTATGCAATATGCGTCATCACTAAAAGTGTCGGCTGTTGTGATAAACATTGCCATTGCATTCTGTTCAGACTGGTAGAATTGAACGAGATGCCCTTTGATAACAACTCTTATGTGGTCTCAACCAGTGGCCTCTATCCTCTTAAATCTAGAATCAAAATCCGGCTAAAGTCCCCCTATCTTTCCCTTCTCGAATCCATGCAGAGCCTGGCTGCCAAACGGTTTGTGGTGCAGTGCTTTTAGTGATAGCAATTTTGCATGCATTTTTTAGCAAAACTGTTCCTCCTCTTTATTTTTCACAAGCTGTGTCCAACGTATAGGGATCGAAGCCTGTGGTCTCAGTTAAGCAATGTAATGGACAGGGTGATTTGGGCAGTTGTAACCCAGTCGAGCAAAAACCGAATAAAATGGGGCACAAGATCTATTTGCCAATAGGCGTAAAACAATCTATGTGTTTATCTGCCGCTGTTTGCATCGATATGATTGGTTGGGTTGTCGTCTAGGTTACACGGGGATGTATTGTGAGTTGGAGATTAACGAGTGTCTGTCTGATCCATGCCAGGGTCGTGGCAACTGCACTGATCTACTGAATGCCTTCAACTGCTCCTGTCATTCAGGTGGGCTTCAGTGTCATAAAACTGAATATGTTTGATTTTGCAAAAGATGTGAATTAATTCTACAACATATAAGCAGAAAGTAGATTGCTTTTTAGATGACTTGATTTTAAATGAGATTAGTTGCTTTAACGGAAGTTAATTCAACTGGCGGTGCTCATTTTCCAGGTAGGCACTAAAGCATTTTGGTTTTCTCTGCGGAACAAACCACTTTGAGCTTGCCAGATAGGATAGGATACATGTAATGTATGTCTATTAATTTAATTATATTTACAGAGCAATATTAGTTGCTGCAGAACCAGATTACCCTCTGTGTCAAGCAAAAATTTTGTATAGCTATCTTGTTGATGAATATGCATCATTTAGATAGACATGGTGGTCCGTAAAAATGTGGCACTTTACTTTTGTCCATATCTTTGCCAATTACATGTATTGACCGATTTTCACAATTCTTTCACTAGCACATTCTGCAGACAATTTGCAATAATGTAGTTATTATATATCCCACCACACTAAAAATGCATCTCAACACTACCTTGTGAAATATAAATATAAATGATAATAGCAAACAAACATTTTGGTAAATGAACAAAAAAACACCTCAGACCAACATTGCACTTAATGGTCTGTATGACACTAAACTTTTTGGGTCTAGCACAGTTAAGTGTCATACAGATCATTCACCACAATGTTGGTCTGACGTGTTTTTTTTATTTACTTAAATGTTCTTTAATATTGTTAGTTTTTCTTACATTTATATTTCACAAGGTAGTGTGGAGATGCAGTTATGGCGTGGTGGAATATGTAATAACCGCATTATTGCAAATTGTCCGTAGAGTGCGCTTTTGAAAGAATATTGAAAATTGGACAATAATTAGCAAAGATATGGGCAAAAGTGTGGTGCCACGTTTTTTATGGACCATGGTGTATAAGGCTTGATCTTGTGTTACTGGGTTATTACTGGACTTTGTGTAGAATTTTGCATGTTACTGCCCTATATGTATACATTTTATCGCAGTCTGGAGTATATTATATGAATGTAATGAGGCATAATATAGTACATTTCGTGACTTTGGTCAGCGGCGTGTTTTGCCTGGACATACCGGTACGTGTGATAAACAGATGCCAGATGTGTTTCATTCATTGCTATGCTCGATTGGAGTGAGATTTAGGGCGGCTATGGCATTGCAGACACTGCAGTGAGAGGAGGATCTAGTAGTTCTTGAAGTTATAATTGATGTTATTTGTCTAGTTATAATCGGGCGTCATGTAGCTGACCGTTGAATATACAGGCTGGATGGGTGAACGTTGTGAGCTGAACGTGGATGAGTGTTCATCGTCGGAGAATCGCTCGGTGCCTATCTGTCAGCACGGCGGCCTCTGCACCGACACCCTTGGCTCATACACCTGTACCTGTGATGACACGGGCTACGCAGGTACGCCATATCACAACCATCCGATGAACTTGATATGGTATAAATGCCAACCGGCTTTCAATTAATAAATGTAGAGCTAAGAGACGTAGACCATCATGATTCACTGAAATTACTTACTTGTTACTTGATGATTTGCTTTTTTTCTCTTATATATCAGTTAATGTGAGATTAACACAGTAATAGCAATGAAGTAATAGTTTGTACAAGTAAAAGTTTGTTTAATTGTGCAATCAGTATTAACATTAATTTTGTTGTTTTTGTTGTTTTTACGTGCAAAGCAGCTACTGCTGTAGCGCATCTTAGCCATTGCAATTCTGTCTGTCTGTCACACGGGTGAATCGGTCAAAAACGGTGCAAGCTAGGATCGCCAAATCTTCACCATCAGCTGCCTGGAAGACTCTAGTTTCAGGAACCGTAAAGCTTTTCCATAAGTTCAAAGGGGTTCACCCCGAACGAGGGCGCTAAATGAGACGGGGGTAGCGATACGGCACTATAGACACTATAGCCGCCGGTCGTCTGGCGGCCTCTGGCGACTGACTTAGACTTTGTTCTACTCGGCTTTCAAACATGCATCGTGGCTGTTGCGCATTCCCGTTTGCATTAGCAGAGCTTTTCTTGTTGTTATAGCCTCCCATTGTTAGTATTCTTTTTGTTTGCTGGGCTCAGTTAGTGTTCGAATGGGTGACAGTAGGCAGATGGATAAACCATCTCAAAATGTAACAGCCACCCAGATCAACTCAGCCTAGCCATCCCTCTGTGGGTGGGCGCAATGAGTATTAGCAAAAGCTTTGACAGGCACACCAGGCGCTGCACTAGCCTTGTATCCGTGATCTTGCAGTGTAAACTGTTGTCTGGCTGAGGGCTAAGGAAACTTCGATCAGCGCTGCTCTGTGGGCTTTATATCTCGGGAGGGACTTTACTTTTACATCATACAGTGTCCGCAGGTGTATTTATTGTGAAATGTGTGTTGGTGTGACTCAGGTTGGCATTGTGAAGAGGACATAGACGAATGTCGGGCTAACTCAACCCTGTGCCTCAACGGAGCATCATGCACCAACCTGCCAGGCTCGTTCCTGTGTACATGTGCGACCGGCTACATCGGTCGCTATTGTTCACTGGACGATGCATGCCACGCGGACCGCGACTACTGCAACGGCCATGGAAACTGTAGCGTCAGTGTCAACGTGAATGACATCGCGCTGTATTCGTGTAGTTGTCACGATGGCTGGACCGGAGACAAATGTGAACTTGCAGCGGTCAGTCGTCACTCGTTTAGTGTTCATTGTATTTTTGAGCTTTGATAGTTTTAACAATTTGTGACCGATTTGGTCTAGTTTGAAGCTGCACATCTTATTTTCTTATTGTCATTTTTTACCTGACTTTTAGCCGTCTAATTATGTGTGATTACCTGCTATAAAATATGTCTATATCTGAGTCTTTATTGTTATAATTTCTGCTGTCAGTCTGTGCCACAGCGGCCACATTTGTGTATTTTTCTCAGTTTTTCAAGTCATCATATATTTAGTGTTCTCAAACGGCTTGAGTGATGTGGACTTATGAGGGGCATTCAAAAAGTTTGTAGACCAACATAGTTAAACAAAAGAGATATGGATCATATTTTGCTACTTTTTAACTGACTTTTCCGGAACTAAAATGCACTTGGTCTTGTGTTTCCCCAATGATCTGATTTTTTGTAGAATAATTTTTGACGTTGGTCTTCCAGCCTGCAATTTACCCTGCAGACTACATCCTGTTTGTCAGCAAATGTGTCTACTTTCATCATGTCTAATTAATTCTAGTAATATGTTGTGCATGGAGCTCGGTGGCCGAGTGGTTAGAGTGTTGGACTCAGGTCAACTTCACCAGAGCGAGAGGTCCTGGGTTCGATTCCTGGACGGACCCCTCAAAAATTGCCAGGCCTCAGGACAGTCACGTG
>Ga0209367_1010302_pt1 | contig 12555 bp, 8 predicted proteins | sample WorMetLIZISLAND2_FD_187412 | JGI IMG/M metagenome (GOLD analysis project Ga0209367, IMG submission 187412) | Marine gutless worms symbiont microbial communities from Max Planck institute for Marine Microbiology, Germany - Olavius geniculatus... ... | reverse complement strand
GTGTGGGACAACCCTGCAGGAGTTAAGCCACGCTGCCCTAGATAGGCAGCGGTGGGCAGCGATAGTAAGAATGGCGTCAGACACCAACGGGCATTGAGCCCACGGTTGTCGATGATGACGATGAGTGAACATTGGTGTCAGGATTGAGAGAGCTGGGTAAATACTCAAAAAAAACTCAGTGGATTTTATTGGGTAAACCCATCTATAAACCCATTAAAACCCACTCAAAAAATTCACTTATGCTTAATTTAACTTAGTTTTTTTTCCACTAATAATGAAATAATTTATTGTGTATGGTTAAGTTTTTGATACTTCTAAACCTATGAATTTGTAAATTTTGGGATATTTTACTCTGTGCTTTTTGGAGCAAGTAAAAATTCAGATGAATCAACCAGTGGACTTTTCAGCTTATGTCTAAATTGAATCTTGTTCATCAATATAAATGAAAAAGCCCAAATTCCAATAGAAACCAAAAGCCCAATATAAATCAAAGACACAATAAAATCTTTGGAGTTGGGCTTTAAAACCTTGTTTTTTCTTGTTTTGTCAACCCTTGTTTGTGTGGTGCTGTCTGTTGCAGCTTGGCGGAGCATACTGTGCATTCTGTGCAACAAGATGTTTAGTTCAGTTCGCTGCTATCAGCTGCATCATCGACACTTCCATCTGCTTGAGTTTGATCACGAATGTTCCGCCTGTGGCCTCTGGTTCTTCAGTCGGCACAGCTTTCAGTCTCACCGCTGCCTTCCACACCGACGCCGTGTCAACGTCAAGAAGAGGGAGGTACTCACGGCCAGGATGCATGAGAAGATGCAGGCGACGTCTGAACCATATTTTGTTTTTGTCGATTCGGACAATCAGCCCATGGTATATGCTGGCGACATTAGAGCTAACGTTAATACGGAGCAGTCACTTCTGGACAGTGGAGGCAGTGTAAGACCAGACGAAATTGACTCGAACAGTTGTATTGATAGACTTACACACGAAAATGGTGATGGCGATGGTTTTTTGCAGAGTGATCCTTTCCAGTTGTCCGACAATTCGGCAACAGTGCTTTCTTGTCTGCCACAGTGTGAGCAGGAACTTTTGCATTCGGCTACTTTGGGAACTCTATCTGCTGAGCTGGAAATGGATGTTAGCGACAGTCTGGAGTTACGGGATGATGACGGTGTGGCAGTCGAGCCGTCATCCTCGCCAGAGTCCGACGAAGATCACAGTTTGCTTGCAGATGTCGATGCTGAGAAAATTTCAGCCGAAAGCCACGCATCTTCGGAGGCTGTTGACGAGCAGGAACGTTTGTCCACTTTAGATGCTGATAGTGAACAGCTGAAGAATAGTGACAGTCCCACCAGTGAAACATCAGACAAGCCTGAGTTGTGGCCAATGGCAACACAGCTCGCTAATGGCCGCCTGCAGTGCAACGTGTGCCGTAAAGAACTTCGCATTGGAAACTACAATCCACACATGCGGCGTGTGCACAAGCTGCCAGCGAGTCGGTCTAGGCCGATTGCGTGGAAGGTCTGTGACCGCTGTGGCTATCAGTGTCAGGATAACTACAAGCTGCGTCGCCATGTCATGACACACACACGATATGGTTAGTAATTTCTCATGCTGGCCATTCATTTTGTCTGAGGTTTCTTGCATAGTGTAGTGTTTAACACATTGCTCTCAGTCAGTGACCAATGGTATCTGTGTATAAACCATCTCGGTACACATCTCGCCATCCGGGTCATCTTAGTCTGGCCATTCTTCCATGTGTATGCGCAATGAGTACGAACAATCAGACACTGTATGATACACCAGCCCCATATCTGTGGTCTCGCAGTGTAAAATGAGATGTGGCTGAGAGTTAAGGAAATGAAGAGATTAGTGTCACTTTATAAGCCTCGTGGCTTGGGAATGACTTTGCTTTGTTACAATCATTCAAGATGCATCACTGAACTCTTAGTCATTTTGAATGTTTCTAGTGTATAACACTATTAGTATTCATTGGCTGTTAAGATACGACTTGTTAGTTATTTATTTAAATGTCTACCAGGCTAGTGTAAAGATACTTGTCCGGTTTTTGGTTTCTTTGACAGTGTAGTTTTTATCGGCGACAGATGGACATGGTTGTGACTTTTTAGCTTATGTCCTGCCTAATGCCTATTAGTGTTTAGTGCCAGACATGAAATGGTAAGGTATTTGTCCGTCACTGTATTGATACATTGAGCCTGAAGTCTTATTTTATTGACAGTATTTGCTGTAGACCAGTGATTTTCAACCGGGGTTCTGTGGAACCCAAGGGTTCCGCGAGCATCTGCCAAGGATTCTGCAGCTGGCCAGTAAAAAATAATTCAGCGAGTGAAATTGCGTTTCTGCAGGTCTATTTTTGCATAGATCTACTGCATTGAATCATTTGTGTTGTTAGTAATTTTGGCATATTTGCATTGTAAGCCTATCTTGTAATGTAGGCCCCCTATGCACGGCATTACTTAACTCCGAGGATTGGTGCATTGTCGGAACTCAGAAATGAAGAAGAAGAAAAGAAGAACGTATTGATTAGGGTTATGGTTATGAAATTCTTTCGCCATTTGCTTTGTTAATTCAATTCTTTGAGCACTCTCCTAAAGAAAATAAAAAAGATGCATATATGTCCAAGGGCGTCCACGTGATAAATTTTCTGGGTTGGTGACGAAGGCTAATCGGTCGTCGACGACCGCCTCCCCGTCGTGTTTGGTTAAATACAATAACTTACTGCTGCCTACTAATAGTAAAATGCTATTGCTCTACATGCGATACCCATCTCCGAGCTATGGAGCGATCAAATTTCATATTATAAGTGGTCATTTTTGCCTGCTTTGTCGTCCTCATGGGGGCTCTGCCCTGCTAGGGAAATGAGTCTGTAGCTTCTAAATCGCGTACATCGCTGGACGCATGAATCAATGCATGGGGTTCTGTGAGTGACCTTCGCTGTTGTTCAGGATTCCACTGCAGCAAAAAGGTTGAAAAACACTGCTGTAGACTGAGTCTGTCAACATTAGCGCATGTAAAGGCATGTTAATGCAAACAGGTCCTTCGAGAGCCACAGTGGGGCCTAGGGAAACATTCTTGTGGGGCCCCCAAACATTTTTGTGGGGCCCCTCCGAGGGGAGAAAATATTTGAATTTTTCTTTTCAAAATGGTGCACTCTGGTGCACTTAGTATTTCTGGGTGATGGCGGGGCCCCCAAACCTCGCGGGGCCCGGGGTAGCTTACCCCTTACCCCACCCTATCGACTGGCTTGCGTTTGAACATGGCAATGACTGTAATTTGAGGACTTTGTAGCACACTCTGAATTGCTGGTCTGAACCCATCTCGGATTCTATTGCGGAATAAGAAGTGAAAATGCTAAATACTGGATGCCGTAATAGTGTGTGTTTCACGCAAGTTGCGAGATTCGCGTAATACTTTATTTTGCATCAAGGGCAGCCAGCAACACACCACAAGAAAAACTACTCTACAAAAGAAACAAAAAGTAGTTGTTTAATTATCCTCGGAAAATAATGGGCCAGTGTGATAAAGAAGCCTGAAGGCATATACACTGTGTCCCAAAAAAGCATCCCCAACATTTTTGACTGTAACTTGAAAACCAATTATCAGATTTTGATAATTCTTGGTACAAATATTCCTGATACAACTTGCCATCAAATGACCATTCAGTTTTCCACCTCGACCAATGTATGCTTCTGCACTACCTAGGGAAATCAGATAAAGCGAAATATGTGTTGAAATAAACAGAAAACCTGAAAAAACATCCTCAACATTATCCATCGTAACTTGAGGAAAAATTAGCACATTCTAATAATTTTTGGCAGAAATATTTCTGACACAACTAGCTACTAAATAAGTGTTTTAGTTTCCACCTCACTCAACGTTTGCTTTTGCACTACCTGGGGAAAGCAGACCAAGCATAGTACGTGTTAAAATGAATGAAAAAAACATCAATAAATGCCATCCATCCTAATCTGTGGGCCCCAACAGCCGGTCTATTACAAGGTTTGACTGTCATGCAGCAGTGTGTCTACCAAGTTTAGGAATGTTTGTGAAATCAAGAAGCGACTGGTACAGCCTGGATTGGTCTGGAGCAGAACATTATCGATACTGCTGTCAATGAATGGAGAAAGCATCTCCTTGCTTGTGTTCACATAGTGGGCCAACATTTCAAGCAATTTTACTGTAGCCAGTTGAAAAATGGACAACTGAATGAATTGTCAGCCAAAGTGTCAGAAATGCGAACAAAATGTACTTTTACGCGTTATGTTAATTAAGCAATCATATCACATTGGATAAAAAGTGATATTTTGCTGGTTATGTTTTCCTCAGGTAGTGCAGAAACAAACGTTGGGTGAGGTTGGAAACTGAATGGTCACTTGATGGCAAGTTTGTCAGGAATATTCGTACCAAAAATTGTCAAGCAACTAGTTTCTTGATAACTAGTTTTCAGGTTACAGTCGAAAATGTCGGGATGCTTCTTTGGGGACACAGTGTATATTTTATCAAACGTTAGGGTTGGTGGCCCAGTGGGCCTTGCATGTATCTTTATAACACTGAGTGTAGTGGTGTTGTGTTGCAAATGATGTTCACAGCAGTTGTTGTTGCGTTGTTGGTTTTTGCAGTGGGTGGAGCGGTGCTATGTGAGCTGTGCAGTCGACTGTTTCATGAACGTGTCGACTACAAGCACCACTTCAAGCGACGTCATCTCGGACAGTTCAACATTCGCTGCGATGCCTGCTACAAAGGCTTCTGGAAGACGAATGCACTGCGCCAGCACACCTGCTACCCGGAGATGCATGATGAAAACATGCGGCTTCAGCGGGAGAGGGAAGAGGCAGCGTTGAGGCAGCGCAGTGAAGTCAGGACTTCGATGGGTCTCGGTGAAGGTGGTGGGATTGACGTTGTCGATGTTGTTGACTCAAAGACGATTGACAGCGATGCTGGGCAGCTGCAGGAGAGCGCCAGTGAATCCCAGATGGTGGACACGTCGTCGCCATCTGATTCAGTTATTGAGCTACATTCCTCACATCTAGCTTCCCCTCTCAGTACATCACAGAACGTATCCTCCGAGACGACTGCAGAACTAGTGCCTGCAGTATCTGACAACTGCCATTCTAACACTTCCACTGATCATGAAGCTGATGCGTTGCTAAGTCATGGTTATGGTACTAGGAGAAAGAGGATTTCTTTCCGCCATTTGTTGCAGTGCAGTTAGACCAGTGATAGATCTGGAAAATTGATTTTCTATAGTGAGGGTGGGGCACAATAAAGGGACAACAGTGGCAGAATGCCAGTGGTCTGGGGAGCGTTGTAATCTCAAACTGTGGGATGTTGAATGGAAACCCATGTAAGATGATTTGGTCTATTTTGTATGAGGTTTTAAGTGTTTTTGCACATATTTTACGTTTAGTTAATTGCGGAAGCTGACTAGCAAGATCAAGAGAAGTGGTCACAGTCATAATGTAAGTCTTGGCTATTATAGTTTTCTGCCACTTTATGAGTACTAGAAGCGCCCTGCTCTATGGGCGGAAGTTTTCCGCCATAAGCACAACGCAGTGCACTAAGCTTACAGGCTTGGCCGAATCAGGGGGGAAAGAAGACTCAGCAACTCAACCCCTGCCCCTTCAAGCTGCCCGTGGGGCAGGTGGGGATCACGTACCTAAGGCCAAACGACTCAAACGCCGTCGTTGGGGTCCGCGATTATGCAACAAAGAAGGCTCTAAAGGGGGCTGACAGACAGACCGACAAACAGACAGACTCTATGCGCATTATAGTAAGATGTTAGCTTGTCAGATGTCTAAAGCATGTGCCTCTCTATCCTTGTTGGATCCATGATCGAGTTACATTTTGGGCGTGTTTGATTTAACTGTAAGCTTGTATTGACCAATAGAAATTGTGGTTGTTTGTTCATTCACTTGCTTGCTTGCTCATTTGTTTCAGTATGTAAAGAATACACAATTGCTGTCCATGAAGTTTTTATATATAGGAATCAGAGAATCAGAAGCATAATGACTTTCACGAAACAGGTTGTAAGTGGTCACACATTGCACTAACAGATCTTATGGTAAATTGACACTAAGTGCACATAATACTTGCATGCCCCTTTTGGAATTCGGTCTTCACTTATAGTGAAAAATGGAAGTAGTGGTTTTCATCATCCAGTCATCCAGTAGGCTAAAATTCTATTAAGGTAAGGGGTCTGAGAGGCCCGCCCACGCATAAAAAAATCATGGCCTTGGCCTCGATAGGTCTGGCCTTGGTCTTGAAGAGCTCACTTGGCTTCGACGCCCCCAAATTCCATTTAATATGCCGACTTTGTGCCTCGCGGATACAAATCATGAAAGTGCAACACAAATCTTGCCGCCGACTTTCATGATTTGTCTCCATGATAAATGACAAAGTCGCGGACTTTGTCGTTGACTTTTCCCATGCATTGTAATCTACTGAATTCCATTAGAGCGACACAAACGGTTTGTCGCAGACTCATCACAGACTTTGTCGCAAACACCTCGACATGTCGAGATGGTTTGCATCCGCGACTTTCGTGATTTGTGTCCGTGACTTTCACCGAAACTTCATGATTTCATGATTTGTAACACTCTAACCATGTTTACTTTTTTAGTTTCGACTTTCATAACTTGTCTTGAAGTAACTAGTCTGAAACATGCAACTGTTTATCTGAGAATTTTAATTATTTGTTGTGGTATGAATAAGATCAGGCTTCATTTTAATGTGCAGTATAAAATGGTCCATTTTCACTTACATACTTGGTGGCCTTGGCCTTAGCCTTTAAAAATGTTTGTCTGAAGTTCTGAACCCATCTTTGATTCCATTGCTGCAATAACAAGGGATCACTTTTTTGCCACGGAGGCAGCAATGCAAAGCAAAAGCAAAATACAAAGAACAAAACAAACACACCACGCAAACAGTAAAAAAGAAACAAAGCGGAATAGAGTAGGCGTAGACAAAATAGAAGAAAAGACAAAAAAACATACAAATTAATTACATTTACAAGTAAAGACCTTTTCTTGACAGTTCCTGTTTACCATTAAAGTGTACTGAAAGAGTTATTTTGCAGGTCTGACGTTTTTCAATAATTTCAGACGTGTAGATTATCTATTTTGGATTTTATTTACACATTATTGTTGTTTTTTAAAATTTTTACACGGAAAAAAACTTTTATGCCCAACTCTAATTACTTTAAATTTGATATTCATATTCTATGTGAAAATAAATATTTTAGGTGTTTTAGTTGTCTGTTAAATTTTGGTGTAAATAATGAATAAATTAATGTCGCTTACTTTTAGATAAAAAGGAGAAAACTGGATCGATTAGTTAAATAGCATATTAGTCAGTTGCGAAAAGATTGGTAGTAATTGTCACTCTGAAATTGTTTAATTAGTCTCTGTTGTGGTAGCTTGCCTTATTGACAAAGTGTAAATACCGGTAAAGCAGCGCAGTTTGCTAGACACTTAAACAAAACAGAAATGAGATCATACAACTGTAGAACAAGATATTCGTTACTATGGCTATCGAATGGTGCTGGTATTCTATGATGACACTACAGCCATGAAGTGTGGAACATTCTGGGGTTTCTGACTTCTACTAAGACATGGATCGTGAGTTGTCGCGTTGTATTCATGTGAATGACATCGGTGACACCACATGGAGTGATATATCGCATCGGCAGCAGGTGTGTATAATAGCATGCAAATATATGGTCGCGTTTATGAATTCAGGTTGCAAAGATTCCAATCTATGATGTCACATTTGGTGCTCTGATAGGAAAATCTGAATTTTGGTAGCCTCCATACATTACAGTCTATATAATAATAATGATTATTTTTATTATTATTTTTGTACCTTTAGTACTGGAGCACTAGTGAAGATCCCGGGGTTTAAAATCCAGTAGTCTTCCTGCACTCATCAATATCAAAGCATTATCATCACTGCTGCATTAGCAATTGATAGCATATTTTCCGAGTTTTTGTGAAAAAAATCTTAATCTACATTTTTTGTTAGCAGTATCTGCAGTAACCTGTAGCCTCTTGATGTAGGTACTTTTGTCTTTGCCAAATGATTTTTCAAGGTTTAACCTATAATAGCATGTAAGTAAGTAAGTAAGTAGTCTGCATTTGTAATGCGCCATATGTCAAAACAGAAGTTCGAATCGTAGGCATGGTGGAAATTGTGGAAATTTTGGTGGAAATTTTTTTTATTTTGAGTATCTATATTTCACCTGCATAGTGATGATAATATAATGTAGAGATGGATTTGTCATTTGTCATTAGGTCATTAATTATTTTGGTAAATGTCTTTGTTGTGCAGAGACATGGCAGGTGTGACATGTGTGGCAAATCAGCTGTTAATCTATGGATTTGCCTCAACGATTGCTGTCTGTTCATTGGCTGTGGAGAAGCACTGTGTGACCACAGTGCCTCTCATGCAAAAGTACAACGAATCAGCGACTTACTTTTTTTGTAAAACTGTTCAATGTAAACATTTTTAGTGCAGTTAGTTTCGAAGTTAAATTGCTCCAAAATTTAGATTTCAGAGGGTAACATTGGATATATATTTTTGCTTTTTCTATCCTTGCAGTTTAATTCATGTCAGTGTAATTGATGCCATTATTATTAACATGTCAAAATGGAATAAATGCTGCATACTAAAATTGTTTCATGAATAATGACTTTTTTAAAGATGCAATGGATTAATCTGAAGTAATGAACCTAGTACGTATTGTTCAGTAATTGCATTTTATAGTTTGCTTTCACTGCTAATTTATTTGCAGCCTGCTGTAATCTGCTGATAAGTCATTTCCCTCTCTTTCTGTCTTGCTCCATGGGCTCACTGCTTGTTGGTGCCCACGACATATTTCATAAAAGCACGATGCTACAGTGGCGGAAAATCCGCCGCGATAAGTGTCATCTATTTGCTTGAGTGGCAGAATTTCCGCCCTGCAAAAAAATGCTGCAGCGGCGGAAATACCAACCAAGTCCGTTCGCGTCCGATGTCGCCATATCCGTGCCGACGGACTGGCACAGACACAACAGCACCAGACCAACTGCCCGAACTCGGCCATAGCCTCACGGGTTGGCAGTTCGGCCAAGCAGCTCCTCAAGCTAGGAACTATCATTGGCTAGCCACTTGGCAAGTTTTGTCATCTTCCTGCACCAACCTCAATATCTAAGCCATACTGAACAGTAATATATGGTGTCCACCATTGTTGACACAATCTTTCTAAAATGCAAACCCTAACCCTAACCCTAAACACTAACCCCATCCCTAACCCTAATGGTAATCACTGAACCCTACACGATAATGTAGACACAAATTGTAGTCTCTGTCGGCTCGCCCTACTGCCATAACTGATAACCACTCGCAACGTGGCGCAACATGTTGCACGCAAGCTGTTAAAGTTAAAAGTCTTACATTCTACAAAAACTACTTTCTCTTGAGCTATATTCTAATATAATACTGAATAAGATTGATATAAATACGTTATAGCATCCTGGCATGGTTCATAGACGTTCTACATATATTTACCGCTATCATTATTCATATTTGAAACAAGCAATTCAGTACATCGTCGGAGCAAATCGTGCCAAAACCATTCACGTAAATTGCTTTAAAACTGAATAAGCTGGAGAATATGAATACAATCTCGCAAAAGATGCACATGCTACCAATAGACTGCTTAAGGGGTATTGTCGCAGTTGCTTCAATAGCGCTATTTATGGAGCGCCTCAACAGACACATACTTGATTTCCGGCTTCTGCCACTCCAGCAAATAAACGGCACATAATGCGGCGGAATTTCCGCTACTTGAGATTTCTTCTTCATGAAATGAGTCCATTTCATCCTGTCTGTTGCCAATCTGTACAGTGTGCCAATATCCTTGTTGCACCAGTCCACTAGGTCATCTGTTCATTTTTTTGGTCTTCCTTGGTCTTTCATTTTGTTTTTGTCATTTATTAGTTGTATATGCCTCACTAACTGTTGACTGTATCTTTAACAGCTAATTGTGTGCTTGTTAGGAAACGTACCACAGCCTTGTGCTGAATTTGAGTACTCATCGTATCTGGTGCTATGCATGTGAAGTGGAAGTTTATGAGCACAATAATGTCCCTGCATTCAGGTGCCTGGTAAACACTATCTTCAAACTGTGGTTTAATCAGAGCTGTATTTGTCAGTTACCCTCTTTTCCTTGTACCCTCCCCCTTGCACATGAAATGGCTGATCTCCAAAAAACAGCAGAATGTGATTGTGACAGCATGCATACTTTTTGTCTAAGAGCTCTTGTGCATCTGAGTACTGTCTACCCAAATATGACAAATCCGATTTTTAACCATTACCAAGTTATGCAGTTTTGTCTACGTTTTTGCTGGATAAGTATAATTTCTGTGTCAGAATATCGACTGAGTTTTATACTTCGAGAAGCTTAGATGTGTGAGGGGTAACTGAAGAAAAGCTGTTTTGCATGCTGTTGCTGTGTTGCTGTTTCTGTTAGTTTGAACGGTGGAACACATTCATCGCAGTCCATGACAGAAGACAGCACTGTTGTTGACAGTGACGGCATTGATGTGGCAGAAATTGACTTTCTCTTGCAGCCAGTCTCAGATGATGCTGTTGGCAGTAACTGTGGGCAAGGCTTGACGGGTCTGTACAACCATGGTAACACATGCTACGTTAATGCAACGATCCAGGCACTTTCCAACTGGTATGTCTGCATTCTCGTTTGTCTGAGTAGGTGCTTGTGAGTATGCATCATTGTGTTACTAAACACAATGACACGTACTCACATACTGTTTTCAGGTTTTTACGCATGACAGCAGGAACTGCTATAGCGTGTCTTAGCCATCGCAGTTCTGTTCATCTCTGTCTGTTTGTCACATGGGTGGAAAAACGGTGCAAGTTAGGAACACCAAGTCTTCACCATCGACTGTTTGGAAGACTTTAGTTTAATGCTTTTCCATAAATTCGAAATGGGTCACCCCATGCAGGGGTGCTAAATGAGATGGGGGCGGGAAAAATTTGCAATTTTTAGCCAATAAGTCACCTTATCTCAGAAACGGTGCAAGATAGGGCCTAGGTTACTATTACAGTCGGCTCCACTTATATGCACATCGGTTATAAGCACACTCCGCCTATATGCACGACGTGCATCTGATCTCGTTTGAGTTTATGCTGTGTCAATGGCAGTCATCTTCGCTTATAAGCACCAGCAACATATGCACAATTCGGCTATAAGCACGCACCCTTTTCGTCCTAGCGCCATGACTTACTTTGGGTATAAGCAGCTTGGCTGACACAGTGCATGTAAGACTACTTGTAGTCTGCCACTTAACTCTCGCTGGGATGCCGGTGACGACGTCTAAACCCCAAAATTATGCAGGTAGTCAGGGCTAGTGAGCACCACGCATCATGTGGGCTACAGTGCGTCTCTCCACCCCAGCAGCATGCAGCATCATAATGAACTTCAAACGGCAGTCTGCGGGAAATAGTGCTAGGCCACCTGCTGTCTATGAGAGTGATTGAGACGACGAACGGGCGGGTGGGCGGCGTGTTAACTTACACTACTGTAGTGACCATCATTAGCTGCTACATGCTGCCCCTGATGTCCGCAAATGAGATGAGTGAGGCGACTGTTTCCTGTGGCGTGTATGACCGCCTATTGTAACTGTATGTTGTAAATGACTGCAATGGTCCTATAAGCTAACTATGGTTAAATGCATGCTCCGCTTACATGCAAGTCAGCCTGCGGTCCCAAAGCTGTGCATATAAGCAGAGTCAACTGTAATCACTAATAGGAACTCATACACTGGCTTTCAATTGGCACCAAAATCAATGACCTTAGATGACATTGATCACCAAAATTGGAGTTTTTATGGATTTTTCTGGTAATTTGGGACTACAACATACATTTTAAGAGCGAATTGTGCTGAAATCACTACAGATAGACATTTACAACCTGTGCATGAAATTTTCTACATTAAATGTAGATTTAAATGGTCCTATCTCGATCCCATAGGTTCACAATGGCCTGCGCATGACAGCATCAAAGATGGGTTTTGGGTGCCCCCTAAAAAGTCGTTATTTTACCACTATCGGCTGCGCGAAACTGGTTACGTCCTCTGGCAAGTGCAAATGAAATGCTATAGATACTAGCCTTTATAGTCATCGTGTTGAATATTAACTGCTTGGATCAGTGAGCTTAGATTTTGTTTGCAGTGGGCCTTCAAACGTGCACCACTCTCACGCGTTTCCCTTTGCATTAGCTGGGCTTTTTTGTTAGATATACCAACTGGTGACACAGTGATGTTAACAGTCGTGTTTTGAAATTGCACTTTTAGCATTTGTTCTATGACTGTGGTTTTTAAAATTCAGTTTTGTAGAATGCAGCCTAACCTGGATAATAGGGTGATTCAGAAAATATGAAGTTTGGATTTTTTCATGGGGCACCCTCTCATTTTGTTGCATCTTATGAAAAAAAATTCTGTAAAAAATTTCATGGAAATTGGTTAATATTTAGAGGTTGCTACC
>Ga0209367_1010301_pt1 | contig 12556 bp, 11 predicted proteins | sample WorMetLIZISLAND2_FD_187412 | JGI IMG/M metagenome (GOLD analysis project Ga0209367, IMG submission 187412) | Marine gutless worms symbiont microbial communities from Max Planck institute for Marine Microbiology, Germany - Olavius geniculatus... ... | reverse complement strand
GAAATAACGTCTGTGTGGCCCGTGAATTTCCGAAACTCTTTCCGTGAATTTTCCGTGAAATTTGACACATTTTTAAAATTCTGCCGTGAAATCATGCATTTTTTCCCGTGAATTCGGTTGGTCCCTAAGCATGGCTGCTAGATGATGGATACATGGCCGATTTTTGCTGACCTGCTGACCTGTTTCGGCGTCGACCGCCATAGACATCTGTGATCTGCTGAATGTGTACTGTACAGCTGCGGGTTCCGCCGAGCAGAATATCAACGTAGGAAACTGGAAGACATGCCATCTCAGCTACATGCGATTTTTAACTGCAGCATGCATTCTCTCTACTTTTAGATGCTATCAACATTTTTACTTTTCTTTCTACTAGCACAGTGAGCACATTACATGTTGTAGGTTATTTGCATTCAGTGTCATATACTTGTTAGCTACTTACGTACCTATTTACGTATATGTGATATTTTGAGAGGTTTCAGCTTAGTAAAGCAGTGTAGGCCTACATGTTGTTTCATAAAAAAGAACTCCTTTTTCTGTTTTCATAATTCACTCAAATGATCAATTTACACGAAATTTTTACCAGTTGTAGCTAAAAATAGTAATCCAAAAATATTTCAACAAGATGTGGCTGTTGATTAAATATTCATTGCTAGTCGTGACGTAACAATGACATCATAATGTGTCATGAGTACAAGCTTACTTGTCTCATCTGGTGCTGTTAGTTGCTGTATAGCTACCCTGATTCGATGGGTAATTTCATCTGGTTCATTGTTGGTTTTAACACTGCAGCCACAAAAATCGCCCAAAACAATTGCTTTCACACACTTGTGGGGATAGCTTGACATTTGCAGCTTTCAGCAAGACATTGCATCAGCACACAGAAATTGTGTGATGGTTGAGTTTCTAGCTTGCAAGACGCCCGATTTCATGCCCCCATGTCGCTTAGTGCTGACATGATTAACATTTTTACGCGCGAAAGCAGCTACTGCTTTCAGCGCGTCTTAGCCATCGCAATTCTGTCCGTCCGTCCGTCCGTCACATGGGTGGATCAGTTAAAAACGGTGCAAGATAGGATCACCAAATCTTCACTGTCGGCTGCCCGGAAGACTCTAGTTTCAGGAACCGTAAAGCTTTTCCATAAATTCGAAGGGGGTCGCTAAAATAGGGGTTTTTATGAATTTTTTTGGCGATTTCGGGCTGCGAGACACATTTCAAGAGCTAATTGCGCCGAAACCAATTGAAACAGACATGGTCAAGCTGCATGTGAAATTTTTAGAATTGAACGTAGATTTCAATGGTCCATGTCTCGATTTTCTAGGTTCGAGGAAACCTGCTCACGAGGGTATCAAATAGCGGTACCCCCGTAAAATTCGCAACGAAATGGCTGGAGATAGACTGACAGTTTGCGTACAGCAGCTGCTATAGGCTTTCACGCGTCTCGTGAGCATTAGCTCAAAATTCTAGTTTTATCAGCGAACCAGATTTAGTTCACCATCGAACATGGTAGCAAGTTAGCATCTGACAGCACCAGTTGAAACAAGCAAGTTTGTACTCGCGACACATTATGACGTTATTGTTACATCACGACTAGAGGAGAACATTTAATCAACAGCCACATTTTGTTGAAATATTTTGAATTAGTATTTCTTCAGCTACAACTGGTAAAAATCTTACGTTAATTGATCATCATTTGAGTAAATTATGAAAAAATGGTTTTTTTATGAAACAGTGTAATTTTGAAACTATTGAACAAAGCTACAGGAATTACATCTTTATGCTACACATCTCTGGTGGACTGATAACGTTGTTCTATGACAGCACAGAAATGCCTGAAACTATCTGTGGTTATTACTTACCGGTGTGCTAGCAAGTGGGACATGAGGAATGCTTATTTGATTGTGGCTTTGGTCAACTGTTTTGGTAATGTGAGTAGTGACTGATTGCGTAAGTCAACTTCTGTAGATAATGGATGATAATACCAATGAATTCACTCGTGTCCAGTCCACATATGTTATACAACATTCTTGAACAAATTGTTTTCTTTATTTTTTCTGCATTTGTTTGTTGTTACTGTTACAGTGTAATTTATTATGTGACCATCCTGATGGGGCACATTAGAGGTCTTGCATGTCTGTCCATTAGTCTGTCTGTCTCTCTTGTACACGTTCATGTTGAAAAACCATAATCAATATGAACATTCCCCAGGGCATGAGTAACTGATTCAAAGGTTAGGGTACATTGCACAGCTGTAGGCGGATGACCACGTATATATTATGTCAGCATTAGGTTGAATTATTTTCCTAGTTTAATTAATATTTTATGTTGACCTACAGACATTTTTGGTATTGAGACTCATCCGTTTTTAAATGAGAAAATCAGCGACATAGGTTAGTTAATTGCAATTGACATAATATTAAATCACCACTTTCTTGTCACTGTTCTGCCTGTTTTAGGCCTACTTACAAATTGTTTCTTGTATGTCAGGGTGCAACAAATTATTTGAAAAAGTTATTTGATCATTGCTGGTAGCTCGATACTATAGCAGTGTGTACAAACAGGAACTAGAAGAGCCAAATGGTTATGCAACCATATTTATTATCACAGTCTCTAGGAAGTACAGAACATATTAATTACCTCTGCAGTTCAATTGATAATTTAATTATCAGTGCAACAAACAGTTGAAAATAAACTTGATTCTGCATTCTCACTAGGAACTTGTAGAAGAGCACATTAATTACCAAATACTAATGCAGTTAGACTAATACAACAAACAGTAGAAACTAATGAATGATTCCACTTGAGTGTAAAATGATTGTGTACATAACTGAAGTGTTATTAATGCCAGCCAGTTGTTATTACAAAGGAACACGTTCACTCTCTTACATAAACAGATTGATATTAGAATTGTAAGAGAAAGTCATCACAATTAAAACATGATTAATTAAATCACTAAAGCCTAATTGTTCGACTGATTAATTAATAGTATGAAAATTACGTGATCTATCAATACTCTTAGCAACTAGTGAACACTCGGCAGAGGAATGTTGTTTTATTTTGGTTGTCCATGGCAAGGGAATCTTAGAATCTTTAAAATTCCTGGAACACGGGACCTAATGGCCACTAACATCGATTATTATGCAAGTCACATCTATCGCTTGAATACTAGTACATTTTTAGATCAATAATTTTCTTGACCAGATCAGATCCCGATTTGAATCCAAAACCTAATCAACTGGTCTTTTGGCAACATCAATCTTCCACAAAATGTTATCAAAATTTGAACACAATTTTTTGAGCATTACTTTGCAGAGAGATAAACACAAAGATACACACTTCTTGAGGTTTCTGAGCCTGACATCAAAGTAAATAAAATGCAAAATAAATAAATAAAATTAAAATACATGATTATAATACAGAGTGATGACATTGTACACTGCGTCCCAAAAAACATCCCCAACATTTTTGACTAACTTGAAAACTAATTACCAGATTTTCATAATTTTTGGGTAGATGTATTCCTGACACAACTTGCCATCAAACGACTACTCAGTTTCCCACCTAACAAAACGTTTGTTTCTGCACTACCTGGGGAAAACGCAACCAGCAAAATATCGCTTTTATCCAATGCGATATGACTGCTTAATTAACATAACATGTAAAAACACATTTTGTTAACATCTCTGACACTATGGCCAACAATTCATCCAGTTGTCTATTTTTTAACTGCCTGCAGCAAAATTGCTTGAAAAGTTGGCCCACTATGCGAACACAGGCAAAGAGACGCTTTCTCCATTCACTGACAGCAGTATCGATAATGTTCTGCTCCAGACCAATCCAGGCTGTATCAGTCGCTTCTTGCCTTCACAAACATTCCTAAACTTCATCTGGTAAACACACGGCTATATGACAGTCAAACCTTGTAACAGACCTGCTGTTGGAATTTATTGACGTTTGTTTCATTCATTTGAACACGTATTATACTTGGTCTGCTTTCCCCAGGTAGAGCAAAAGCAGACGTTAAGTGAGGTGGGAATTAAAGCACTTATTTAATAGCCAGTTGCATCAAAAATATTTTTACCAAATATTATTAAAATCTGCTAATCTATTCAAGTTACGATCGATAATGTCCGGTTTTCGTTTTCAAGTTTTCTATTTTAGCACATATTTTGCTTGATCTGCTTTCCCTAGGTAGTGCAGAAGCATACACTGGGTGATGTGGTAAACTGAACAGTCATCTTATGGCAAGTTGTGGCATGTCATGGACCCCTCGTGGTAGTGACAGACAACGAGGTCGTCCAACGAAGACTTGGCAGTCTACATTTAAAGAAGACCTGGTGGACCGAGGAATCGATTGGAACAGCATCCAGCCTGTGGCTACAAACAGAAGCAGATGGCGAACTCTTACTGCCTATTGTCCTGTCAAGGACCGGAGGATCTAAGTGCTAAGTGTAAGTGTGGCAGGAATATTCGTACCAAAAATTATCAAAATCTGATAATTGGTTTTCAAGTTACAGTCAATAATGTCAGGGATGTTTTTTTGGGACACAGTGTAGTAACTTCACCATCAGCAACGATTAAATTAACGAGTAACGACTGAAATAATATTGTTCATCTTTACATAAACTGAAGATTAAAGCTGCTTGGTGATGCAGGGTGGTGCAAAATAAAATGGCACATTTTCATTTATTCACAAGGAAAACTAGCTATTGACAGTATTCACTTCTCGCAGCTAATCAAAAGTGTTTAGGCCTAACAATGTTTGTACTTCGTAGCAATGATTGAATCTAATCATTTCCAAAACTGACTGAGCAAATGTAACATAAAATATTAATGCAAAGCATCTATGCTACACTTTTTATGCACCACCCTGCAAAAAGTGTCTAACTTTTGATCACAAAACATTTCCTGTGAGTGCTGTTTAGGGGGAACTAAGCAGATCAGTAGGAAAAATTCTTCACCCAGAGAGATGCTGGCTGGATAAAACGCAGCATATAAATGGTGAAATCTGCATGATCATGTGCAGTGGTGTCATGGTAGGCGATGGAGGCAGCTAGCTGCCCCCCAATTTTTGATGGTCAAAAAACTTATTTGTTGTTAAAAAGTTTTCCAAAAATACAAAATTTGGGGCTAAAATTCCCCATTTGGGCAATTAGGTCAAAATAAAAATTTCCAGCACCCTTGTATTCTCTGTCAGAAATGTACAGTTTTCTTCATCCCCAGCCTTTCATTTATAAACGCACAACGCCGATCTGATCACTTGGAGTCCTTGCCCTCCTGGGTGACACCCTTGAGATAGTAGATCCACTGGATGTTGGGCGCGGTGGGTTGACCGCTGGTAGTTGCCGAGTCAGCCGCTGACCGTGCACATGATACCACCAGCCGACCTGTAGCCAGTAGTTTCAATTAGTCAATGGAAATCAGAATATTACTGAATTTATTTTTCAACGAAAACAAGAGATTATTTCAAGAATTAAGATTAATCAGAATTACTAGAAATCACACAGTCGTCGTGTTGTGTGTTGAACTGCAGTCAAAACCTGGAAGTACGAAACAGAAATTCATCTAAAATTGAAACAGAAAAAATATTCACACAAGGAAAGCTTAATTACAATTAGAAGCAAAAATTGTCTTTAAAGTACAATTAGGCCTAGATTCTGTAAAACTGCCACTAAAATCCGGAGGTATTTGTCACAAATGCCTCGCTCCGCGTAGACACCAAATTGACCTTGTCAGCCTAAAATACAGTCAGAAATTAAATTAGCATCATTATTAAACTTTGGAAGTAAAATGAGTGACACTGCCTGCAACTGTTGGCGTGGCGGCCTTGCTAGGGTCAGCACTGTTGTCGTAAGTAACGGTAATCTTGTGCTCCTTGCGTGGACGGATGCTCTCGGAAGACTTACTGACGTGGAACAGTGGGTTGTCGACGTAGAACTGGAAGGTTGTAGTTTGGGCGAAGACGTTGCGAAATGTGACGGTCGTTGATGATCCCGCCCTCACTGTGAACGGACCCTAAACCAACACACCGGCACGCACCAAACTAGAAATATATTGCGGCCCAGTGCCGACATATTGTGCGGCCGTCAGCCTATAGCTGCACAACCGTAACCCTAACCTAACCTTAGACCTACGAGCTCTTGAACTTGAAAATTTTGTTACACTGGCTACTCCTGCTTGGGGAAACGTTCAGACCAATTTTGGTTTTTCCACGCCAGTCTGTTCTCGAGTTAGGAGCCTGTGCAGAACGAACGGACGGGCAAGACCTGTAATACAGTATAGATGGCCGTATAATAAATAATGTATGTCGTTTGTAGAAATACCGACGTCATCAAAATGCAATTACATGTGCAGCAAAAAAGTAAGCTTGAAACTTTAAACTTTAAAATCCGAAATTTTTCAAAATTTGAAACTTTAGAATTACCTATAGTCTTGCATAAAATCGGTTGTAATTTTGACCTTATCTGCTTTCTTTTGTCTGTTTTGTATTTTATATCAGAATAGTCACTGGTTTAACTGTAAGCGGATTATTGCAATAATTTTCAATGTGTCTGTTGCGACATATTACGGCCCACCACAAATTTCACTAATTGGTCAGTTCACTGCTCACAGCAAACAGACAGACAGAACCTGTGGTTTGGGCGGCAGGCAGAGACCAGTCAACGGGAACGTATAGTCTCCTCCCACAGACGAGCTAAGCAACAGTTGAGCCCGAGTTTCTCCAATACACGACGGTTCATAAATGACGTCAACAGTGACGTCAGTAGGTGAGCCGACAGACGCCGCAGCCGCAGACACCGACTTGTCAACGTGGTAGTCAACGTGTTCCAGCTGTACAATCGACCATGGATGCATTACAGCATTCGTACAAAGTACACAGCAGGCGTGAGCCTAACATCTGATTAGAAACAGTCATGACCGATCATAAACAACGTCAAAAGCATCAGAGAATAAAATGTCTTCAGTTGACGTTTGAACAATAGCAAGAACATCTGAACAGCAGCTTGAAAAATACTCGTCTATAAGGACTATCAGTTAGACAGGGCACTCGCTCGCTCAAGCTTTTTCGGTTCGGCTCAAAATTTATTTTTGGCTCGCTAGCCGGCTCGCGTTTCCGAACGTTAACGAAAACGAACAAGAAAGCCCAGCTTTCGCTAGGGAAGATGCGCTACAGTCTATACAGTTCCTGTTGCAGTACTGACCTTCAAGGTCATCCAAGGTCGATGATTTTTATCTTATCTGAAACAGCGTATGCGATTTCCTATTAGTGATCAATAGCAACCTTGGCTCTATCTCTCACCGTTTCCGAGATACGGCCACTTAGCTTGAAAAGTTCTATTGAAAATTGCGGCCAAACCGCTGCAGATGAATACATGGTTACTATTGACAGCCTATAGAAAGTCGCCAAGCCTTATCTGAGTGTACCGTCGCCGACCCCCTACGACTTACCGTTGAGCCACAATACCCACGATTGGCATACTATAGTGCGTTATGACCTTTCAAGGTTATCCAAGGTCAATGATTTTCATGTCATTTGGAAGCCAATATGCGACTTCCTATTGGTGATCAATAGCAACCTAAGCCCTATCTCGCACCGTTTAGCCACAATACATCCGTGACAGACGACGACGACAGACAGACGACAACCGTGCCATGACGCTGAAACATGGTTACAGCCAGACCTTGCAGATGTAGTCGGTTTTGTGTTTGGCGTAGCTGAGGAACTTGCCGGCGAGTGTCTGACTGCTGCCGAGGTGTGTCTGGAAGCTGAGAGCTTTCTCCGGCGCCGGCGGCACGGCTTTCAGCTCGACCTCATACAGATACAGACCGAGATCGTTCGACGTCAGCTCCAACTTGCCTTGGCTTGGACCGGCTTTCAGTGGAAAATACTCCAAGTTCAACGAGCCCTGCACTCGGACGATGCACCACAAACGATAATTATGCGGTCGTCCTAAACTAGTCTGCATTACTAGTCTTGCCCGTCCGTCTGTCTCATATACGGGCTCCAAACTTGAGAGCAGTTTAAACATCGCAAACAAAAACAGAAATTAGTGTGAATGTTTCCCAGGACACGAATAACCGGCGAGCCAATCTTCAGTTCAAAAGTTCAAAGATCAAGGTCACCGGACATCAAAAACTCCCCCAAATGACGCACGTATTCTGTACATGTTTACTTTTTATTCAATACGGCTGGCGGCAGGCCGGTGTCTTGCGCGACGGCGATTTCGCCCACTGCACACTAGGTGCAGTGCTATTATATTATGGGTGCATACACATAACTAAGCGGATGGCCGCATACATGTCGGCGCAGGGCGTGGCGACATTTTTGCTTGTCGGAGTAATGTGTAAAACAACGACGTATAAATCAGACTGAGACAGTAGAGCGGCGACGTATGATACCGTGGACTGAGTCGGGACAGAAATCTGTCCGGGTATCTGCAGATCGGTCAGGTTGCACGTGGCACTGAACGTGACTGACGTAGCTAGAGGGTTGTCCAATGTCAATGTATGCTGCTTCCGCTGCCGCACCGTGGTCGATAGCTTGATGGTGGATATGACGCCAGGACGCAGCGCTCTGAACTGAATCTCATAGTACTGGTACTCGCCGCTCTGCTCGTTCACAAATACCACCTACACACACAGGACCACACGCCTAGACCATACAGCATTAGCACAATCAGCGCATTAGAGGTTTTTAACGTCATGCGCTATATAAATTTACGTTTGCACTTGCTATTTTTACTTGCCTTATTGGAGGTGTAGTGTAGGCGCAGGTCTTGATCAAGATCAGGTTACCGTGACCTCAGTTATGGGGTGTTTACACGATCCAGCAAACGTCCAGCAAACTTCCAGCAAATGTAGGCCTATTCAAAATACACGTGCTAATGCTGGATGTTTGCTGGATCGTGTAAACACCCTATTATGCTGACAGAAAAAAGTTTCTGGATTTAAACTCGTTGAGACAAAGGCGATTTAAATTTGACTTGGTCATGTGTTACAAAATTGTTTTTGGTCTAGTTAAACTGGAGTTTTTCGAGTTTTTTTGTTACTGCTCCGGTTACAATAACTGGTGGACATTCGTACAGATTGTTTGTTAACTTAGCAAGGCATAATGTCAGGAAAGACTTTTTCGCAAACAGAGTTGTCAAATACTGGAATTATCTACCAGTGGACGTCGATTTTAGTTCTATTAGTTGTTTTAAGCGTAATCTTTATAAAAATGATTTTACCTATTTTCTTATTATTCAGTAGTATTCGGGATAGTTGAATCGAGTCTGTCTAGTTAAGGCGGGGCACGTTACGGTTCACCCATGTTGGGTGGCAGATAACTGCGATCTCATATTGCAGGTGAGGCTCCGTAGCTATGAATACTGTATGTGAAAGCACGATGATGTGAAAGACTTACTATAGTCATTGCTAATCTCAAAATATATCTTTAGCATAAATGATGTAGACGTGCTTCTGGATAAAAATAGTTGTAAAATGCAAAAATTACACTGAAAAAATGCTAATCTAAGAAAAAAACGAAAATTGCGATCGCTGCTCAGTAGAAGTGAAGACGAATGACGATGATGATGAATTTAAACGCTTGTAAATATGACAGCATTTTACGATACCACACAAAAACTGAATCTAATGCAAAAATTGAAGTAAGCAACAGGTTGCACATAAACAAACGTGTAACATAGATGATACACCATGTATACAGACCTTGACGAGAGGCTGGCATTCCTTGTGTGAGTGAAACGTTAGTTTGTAGTCACGTGTCGACAGTCCAGGAACGTCAATATAATCAAGTCCTTTGATCGTTGTACCGGCGTCTAGCTTGTCCGGCTTTATATATTCGATTTTCATTCGAAATCTTTGCAAATTTGCACAAACAACACAACACACAAAAACGTGAATTTTGTTTCGTTTTTCTGCCATTCACCGAAAACAATGATTTTCTTAAGTTCTACGAACTAGTCGCTCACTCACTTTTTATCAACACTTTGCTATCGTCTGTCTCAGATAAACGGTGCAAGATAGGGCCTTGATATTGATCACTAAAAGGAAGTGGCATACGCCCTTTCAGATAAAACGAAAATCATTGACCTCGGATGACCTTCAAAGTCAATGACAACTAGTACGGTCGGCTATCCTAACAACAGCTGGGTTTTCTGTTACAGTAAAACTACTGCAGTATAACATATTAAGCGTATATATAACATATTAAGCGCAAACCGTTTTGTTTTAGTAAAAAACTTTGGAAGCAAAGAAAACAAGAAATCTGAGCTAATGCTCATGAGATGCGCGAGAGCCTATAACAGTTCCCGTTCGCAGGTAATCTTGGTCTATCACCATCCATTTCGTCGGAATTCACTCTTTAGCAGCCAAAAATCACCAAAAAATCACTAAAAACCCCTTATTTTTAAGGTTCAAGGTCAATCAAGGTCATCAATGTTGACAATCCTAAGAAGCCCGTCGCCAGTGCTTGTTATGTTAAGCAGCATGTCTCTGCCTATCTGCAACCATTTTCACGTTAGACAAGCCAGCAATGGATAAATAACCACTTTTAAGAAGGAAACCCCTATTTGACACCCGCGTGTGCAGGCCTCCTTGAACCTTGAGGGTCCAGACTTAAATTGCTAAAATCTACATTTAATGCTGAACATTTCATATGCAGGTTGTCTTGGTCTATCTCCAGCCATTTTGGTGCAATTTACTCTTGAAGTGCGTGTTGCAGCCTGAAATCGCGAAAAATTCACTAAAACCCCCTATTTTGGGGGTTCAAGGTCATTCAAGGTCATCGATGTTGACATTTCTAAGAAGCTCGTTGCCAGTGCTTGTTATGATAAGCAGCATGTCTGTGCCTAACTGCAACCATTTTCACGTTAGAAGAGCCAATAACGGTAGAATAACGCTTTTAAGGGGGCCCTCTTTCTCCTCCTCGTTCGTGGGGACCCCCTTCACCTAGTAATATGAAATTTTGTCGCAAAATACTAGAAACTCTAAGCTATCATATGGTGTAAACCAGAAGTCTCTCTCACCTTGGCTCTGATCGGTACCGGGTTGTGACAGATACCAAGACAGACACCAAGACAGAATTACCATACGCGCTATAGCTAGCTATGCTAGCTCTCGCGCGAAAAATGCAACAATATTTTGAGGGCCAGTCCAACGAATATTTAGGAGACAGAGGTATTTCGGAGAGTCAGGATTTTTGCACTTAACACTGGTGTGACGGTAGAAATCAGTGATAATAGATACAGACCGCTGTGACCTGCTGAGCCAGTTCTGGACGGGAAGCGTCTCAACAAACGAAGTTTTACACGGCACATCACGCGTCACTTTGCCGTTAGGCTTGGGCGCCTCAGCCGTTCCAGTCACGTAGTACATCAAACCCTGACCGTCGGGAAGCGCGAAGAACACGCTGCTCTACACGGCATTCACAGACAAACTGCTCACTCGCACGTGGAACACTGCAAAGAAAAATAGGCAAATGTCTAAAAGCCAGCAGAGTTGGTTTAATCTGCCAGACTTTACCAACTCGCCAAAGACTTCTAAGACATGAGATGGTCAAACACTGATTTGTGAGTTCTGTCACTGAGAAAAAAGGAGTAAAACTAAAAACAACATTTTATTGTTTTAAAAACATGCTCTTAAGACAGGACGTCGATAAGCCTCCCGAGTGTTTAAATTGCTGGGAGAAGGGCGTTGAAGGGTTGAACCCCCCCTAACTGTTTTCTCAGCCCCAACACACTGTCAAATTTTGTACTGGGGTCAACTATAAACTATATACATACAATTTACATCACAATTTTGGTCAAACTCTGACGGTCGAAAAATTCAACCCCACAGCTAATTTTTACCTCCGCCAAGGAGGTAATGTTTTGGCCGGTTTTTGTTTGTTTGTTTGTTTGTTTGTTTGTCTGTCTGTCTGTCTGTTAACAAGATAACTCAAAAAGTTATGGACGGATCTTTCTGAAATTTTGAGGGTATGTCGGGCATGGCACAAACTACCAGTGATTCAATTTTGGGGATGATCCGGCAGGAACCCTGGATTCTGGATCACTGTGAAATTTTCGTTACCATTGCGTTAAAGGGGGCATAAGGGAACCGGTGGCAAAGTAAATATGGTGACGCCACGTGGCGAATAACATTGCCTTGGCTGAGGTACCTGCGGGCTATGACTGCTTTCTAGTTTTACAATTCAAATACTGGGCCTCCCTACACTAACATGTTCACTATCAACTAAGAAAGTGTAAAACTGAGGGAGCATATAATACGATACGATAAGAATTTGCACTTGAAAGGCTGATAAACAAGATGCCAGTTTAATCTAGCACAGTGTTTTTCAACCGGGGTTCCGCGGAACCCAAGGGTTCCGCGAGCATATGCCAGGGGTTCCGCGGCTGGTCAGTAACAAGTAATTTGAGCAAAGCTCACGAGACGCGCGAAAGCCTATAGCAGTTCCTGTTCGCAGGTAATCGTAGTCTATCTCCATCCATTTCGTCGTAATTCACTCTTTTGCAGCCAAAAATCGCCAAAAAATCACGTTAAATCAATATTTTTAAGG
>Ga0209367_1010300_pt1 | contig 12557 bp, 9 predicted proteins | sample WorMetLIZISLAND2_FD_187412 | JGI IMG/M metagenome (GOLD analysis project Ga0209367, IMG submission 187412) | Marine gutless worms symbiont microbial communities from Max Planck institute for Marine Microbiology, Germany - Olavius geniculatus... ... | reverse complement strand
ATTTAGCTTTTGCTTCCAGAACCAGTTCTTTACATTCCTCCCGTTCTTTTTTTGTCATATCATGGGCAACACCAATGCCCTGAAATTTAGCCTGCATTGATCTCAGTTTGAACAATGATTCCATGACAAGTTCTTTATATGTCGATTGGTTAGTGGCTATGTGGTGGCATTTAGTCGTATAATTTTCGACGACACTAGCATAACTGAAGCGAAATAGGTTAACTTTTAACATTGTGATCTAAAATGTAGCTCGGACACTTACTGTCCATTCATGTCTTAGGTTCAGTTGGAATTATGGCTTTTTCGCCGCTTTGACGGTTCGTCCCCTGGCTTGTTCTGATTCGCCCCCCGTTGAATATACCGGTGATTTATTATTGAGGCTTGTATTTCAATTTACAGAAAGGCAACAAGTAAGTATAGCATCACGTCACTGATTAATAGTGCTTTATGCAACAACTTTGTCGGTATTTTCAATTTTGCAGTATATTTACCGAAAGATTGAAACTATGTTTTCTGACCATTTTTTCTGTCCGTGGTAGCGACAACAGTATTGTTTTTGGTTTTTCTGTCTGTCTGCCTGTCTGTTTGTCTGTGAACACGATAACTCATCAACCGCTGTAGAAATACTCACTTTGATGAAATTTTACACGAACACGTAAGCCCTATCTCGACATGTCAAGGTCATAGGGCAAAGATCAATGTCATTTTTTCGTTGGTGGACCAATGTTCACTTAGGTGTTTCTGTCGAACGTAAAAACAATTCTAGTTGATAACGCCGTTTTCCCCTTGTAGATAGCTTCCTGCTTTCCAAAGATAATCTCAATCGAAGTTTATAGTTGTACGAAATCAAAGGCACTGATGATAACTCATGAACTGCTGCACTGAGCTTGATAAAATTTTTCGCAAACATGTAGGCCTATCTTGATGATCTTCAAAAGCATATTGAATATTAAAAGTCATACATCAAAGGTCAAGGTCACAAACTGTTTGTGCTTTGTGTGCATGCCATGGCAGCTACTGTGGACACTACTTATAGCCTTCAGCAAAACTTAAAAGTCTAGATATGGTTCATTATATTTTAAGAGAATAAAATCCAAAATCCGACTTATTGACTCTGAAATTGGCTGCAGCATTTGTAGCTGTTTTCTTTATGTACCCACAAAGTTGATAATAATGAGAGTTTTATGATTGTGTGTTTGAATGCATTTAGGTCAGAGCGTGATGAATATTTGCAGGAATTTGCGCGTGATGACGTTCAGCTGCTTGTTAATGAGCTATGGAAGGTATGATTTTTTCACTGGTTAGTTGTGAAATTACGGAGTTTCTTGCTTGCTCATTTTCTTTTCAAGGGCATATGATTGTTTTTGTATTAGATTCCTAAGTTAGATGGTTAGAATTATTCAGTGCATCATTTGTTTATTATGGTATTGTGGTATACAGCCCAAACATATAATGATATCATGTGGCATTTTTGACAATGATTGTCTGATGTGTGCCTTTAAGGCCTTGTATTATTAATTGCACTAATTATTGGTTTGTCGAAACACCACATCAGCGTGAGTGAATGAGTAGGGTTTAAAGTCCCACCTGACACAGTATAGGTCATTTTGGGGATGGCCTTTCCAGGCAGAATGCACACAAATGCATAGTAATGGAACAGTAAGTTTAACCTTTACAGAAACACAAAACACAAAAAAAGAAGCTAAACCTAAAATTGTAAGAACTCCGTTATATGTGTGCATATGTAATTAACATAGTGGTAGTTTTAATAATCTCCTCCAGACAGTCGTTAATGTGATAATGATGTCTATTGGAGGACAGGGGACACATAACATCAGACCGCAAGGATCAAAAAATCAGGGTTTTGCAGTCCAGTCTTTCTCACAGAGGCTTAGGGTTAGGATCATTTTGGGTCTGGTGCAGTCATTTTCGGTAGTTTGGGGGTATGGTGTGATCTGGTGTGATGTTTCATCGGATACATAATAGTTATTATGAACTTATTATTATTAACTAATTTTATTTATTTGCATTTTCTGTTGTAATGTTTTAATACTTTTCTGCTTTGATAACAGGAAGAGCATCCTGCTCGAGTGAGTTTGCAAACCTTATTTTTGGATGGTTTGTCATAATTTGGCGTAACTCCACAAAGTAGGCCAGTTAGATGAGAGTTAAAGATGGTAGTGGTATTGCTAGTAATATAACTCTGCGTATACAAATTTTTTACTATCAGTTTCATGATCTGTGGTGTGTTTGTATAGCGATCAACTATTAAGCTTGTGTTGTTTTTATTACAGTTGCCTGTGGAAGTGTCGGACAATGTCCATGTTGTAAAGGTATGGAGCTCTGTGCATTAGTGTGTACAGTGAATTGTTCTGAGGTATTCCTATTAACATGTAATGATCAGTGTCACAAACTCTACAGTTGCAAATTTGTTTTGCTATTGTATAGCACTGACATCTTTGCAGTTGAACACATTTGGCACTGGGTTATAATGCTAGAAATTAACATTTGCTACAACAGCTGGGACTCACTACTACTGATGTCTTTGCATTGTGAATTCATCATCATCATCATCATCACGAACTGATTAGCGTGGTATAAGTGCAAACTGCACTTCAAGAACACGTTACAACACGATAAAAACACGTAGAAACACTAAAAAATAAAAACCAGAAAAAAATAAAATGTTAACACAAAAACACAGAGAGTTCAAAACAGTCACGCACCATAAGATCAACGAAATAAAAATGTTTTCAGTTTATGTCGAAAAGCAACCTGACAATATAGCAGCTAGCTTCATTGTGCATTTTGCGGAAAGATTATGAAGTTCTGTAATTTTTTATCTGCTTTTGTGGCATAGGCAAGGGGTGTGCCAGGTATAGGTGCACCCTCAGTCAATAGGAGTGCAGCCTCCGTGACATGTTTCTAACTATACCACTTTCCACTGATCTTGTTTGAAGTTCTGTGCTGTTTTGTTGCGCTTTGTAGTTACCCGCACCTACAACAGTGATTCCGCGAGAAAAGCCGGTGAGTTTTTATCATGTATAATGAAATCTTTGCAGTTTTATTCTTGTGACAACTTTGGTAAGCTGATTAAATGATTTAAATCATTATTTTATGCTAATTATTATGAGTTAACTGATGTACAAAAAGCGCAGAGTCTTTGGTTTATGCTAGTGTCGTTGATGGATTGTGAACACCTCAGATGACAACTTTTAGACTTAATCAGCCAAGGAAAATGCATAGTCAAAGCATTTTTATTGAGTATAGCATTGTATAGAAGCGAGACATGGACATTGCAGAAGAGTGACATAAAAAGGATTGAAGCATTTGAAATGTGGATTTGGCATCGCATGTTGACGATATCTTGGACAGAGCACAAAAGAAAGGATGAAGTGCTAAAAACAGTTGAAACAAGAAGGGAACTCATGGGCACACGAACAGTGTTGGAAGGTCGACTACCAGGGAAGAAGGGAAGAGGGAGGCCAAAAGAAATGCCACTGAGCTGGCTACTGGAGACTAGTGAGGAAAACACGGACTATTGACAACTCTAGGAGCTGGCACAGGAGAGGGCAAGATGATGTCGATTGAAAACGAAAATCTGCCCATGGGGCAGAATACAATGGCAGCAGCACTAAGCCAACAGACAGACAGACAGACAAACAAGCACACTGCCGTGTCAGATTCTGTCACATAAGTTTTTTTGGCTGAAGTGGCAGATTGTGATAACGTAAGGTTAGGTTGATGCTTGCTGGGGTAGGTACCAGCAGCAAAGAAGCCGACTCGCTGGGAAGAGTACGCACGTATGAAAGGCGTCAACAAGCGAAAGAGAGGTCGCATGGTGTGGGACGAAACAGCGAAGGAGTGGAGGCCTCGGTGGGGTTACAAGCGCGCTAATGACAACACTAAGGACTGGTGCATTGAAGTTCCTCAGCAAGCCGGTAAGGACATTGCAAATTTGTGACATTTCACTACATACAGTGTGTGCTGGGGCAGTCATGTAATGTTCAGTTAAAACATTTTGTCAGTGATGTGATAATGTTTCAACTTTAGTTCACTGGCTTTTTTGGTATCGTTCTAACCCTAGTCAGTATGATTATGATTACGTTATGATTACTTGGGCAGAGTGAAATGTAAAGCAAACATAAGTAAGTAAGTAAGTAGGTGCATATTTAACGTGCACAGTGTCAGCCAATTGCCTAATCTGAGGCACTTGACTGAGCCACCAGGGGGAGCAGTAGGCCTGTCAGTACTAGGGTTAGAACAATACTAGCATTGGGGTACTGGGTATTGCCCAATATTCGCTAGTACTGGATTGTATTGGGTACTGGGCAATACTTTTCTGGGCTGTGGTATCCAATACCGGTGCTGACCACTGAGTTCTTAGTGCTCACCAGCTGCCCTCCGACTGCTGTCTGAGCAGTGCAGTAGTCGTCGCTGCACCTGTCACTGGATAAGCAATGACCATTACAGGAGAATGGAACATCCATTGGGGAGAAGGGACTATGCACGCTATACATGTACATTGTACAGTGGTCAGCATGCAGCACTGCAACTGTTAAAATATCCTCTCTCCGCCTAACGCCGTCACCTGCACATGCACAAGTTAATGGAAAATGGGCATGCTATTACGTTTCACACTGGTTCAGAAGTGGGAACTTGAAAGTGACTGAAGGGCTACCATTGTTATCAACGTCAGCGATCTCTGTTCACTGCAGCATTCCTGGTACAGTGTGTACTAGGTCATGGCACGGCCATAGGCTGAGAGACAGTGAACAGAGAGTGAAAGGACATTGCACCCTTAAATGGTGGGCTGAGTGCAGGTGCTGGCAAAGCAGACCAAACAGAACCTAATGCTTAGTTAACACCTTTTGGCTGGCACGGTTAGCACAACACACTTCACTTCTCACATCTAGCTCTAGCAGGACACGTGACAGGAAGCAGACATCGGTATTGGGTATTGGTATTGGCAGGAACCAATAATATTGGGTATCGGGTACTGGGTAGCTTTTTTGGTATCGTTCTAACCCTAGTCAGTACTGCTAAATTTTATTTTGTATGTCTTGTGTTACAAAGCCAGTTGCATCACAATTAATCAAATGGTGTAAATGAGGTCTGCTAGCAAACTGTATACAAGAAAAGTTTGTTGGCCAGTTATTATGTTGTGTGCTGTTCATTGATCTACTGCAGATTCGTTTGAGGACCAGTTTGCAAAACGTCAGAAGGCGAAGAGAGAAGCAGTTGCAAAAAACGAATTGCAGAGACTGCGAAACATTGCACGCAACATGAAGGGCAAAGGTAAACATCAAACCAGCTGCAAAAACTGATTACGAATATTTCATGAAGCATTCATCTTATTGCTTCCCTGGTAGTGGCTATGTCGTCATCATCATTGACAACCGTGGGCTCAACACCCGTTGGTGTCTGACGCCATTGTTACTATCGCTGCCCACCGCTGCCTATCTAGGGCAGCGTGGCTTAACTCTTGCAGGGTTGCCCCACACCACTGCTCAATGTCGTCTGACTGGCTATGTGATTACATCATTGCTGGCCTAACGTAGAGTGTACCTTGACGCTTGTAATCATGTGTTTGTTTGTCATTGATAGTTGTCCTGTACTCAGTGTAATATCATCATAGTCATTAGCACAATATTTTTGATAGGATGCTAGTTGTTTTTCAGTTACATTGCTTTGAGTTTCTGATGATCAGTTTTGGTCATTTAACCTGTCTTGTGGTGCTTGCTGACCGTTGTGAAGGTTGTGTTTTTTTGGTCTGTCTGTTTGTACATAGTTAAGAACAAAATTGTAGGAAATTTTTTGGAGCACCCAAGAACGAAGTGATTAGATCTCGATGGTTATGTGCATTATTTTTCTTCATTTTGGATCCTTTAGGACTTGAGGCATAAGTGGAAAGTTTGCAGTGTCTCTCGGCAAAATATTAATGGATTTTGAGTGAATTTTGCAGACTCGGAGTTTTGCTGGCATTTTGGTTTCTGAATGCTGATCTGCATCACATATGTACAGCTGCTTTATTGAGTCTGTTGTGTTCACTACAGGGTGGGCCAAAAAACCGGACCTCTTTGAGCGTTGATAACTTGGCGATGGTTAATGGTAGAAAGACGTGTGATACGTCAAAAGTTTCAGAATGCTGTAAAGAATAAAGGACAAATTTGCATATTGAAGCATTTAAATATTCTTTGCCTAATTTGCATGATTATTCATCACCCCCGAAATTTTGCCAAATTTGACTGTAACACGTGGATTTAACAATGATGTTTGAGCTTTTATAACTTAGCGATGTTTGATGATGGAAAGGTGCATAATATGCCAAAAGTTTTTGAAATTGTATACAGAAGAAGTGTACAACTTGCATGTCTTAGCATTTAAATATTCTCTGCCTGATTTACACAAATTTGCCCCACCCCTAAATCATGCTAAATTGGCAGTAACACATGAATTTAAGTAGATTTTCATTCAGCATGCAATGAAATATCAACAAATATTAACACATACATTTGAGTTTAGATGAAGTTTGACATAGGCAGTTGTCCAGCTTTTGCATTCATAACCGTCGTCAGTCCTTTTAGGCAGCTGATCGATCGCTGGAATCAATGTGTTCAGGATCAGCTGAGCCCAGCATTCGATTAGCACACGTTTTAGCTGGTCAGTTACTGAGATTTTGTGACTGTGCTATCTGTTGCAATGCCCCACACTGAATAATTCACGGAATTTGAATCTGGACTTTTTGGCAGTGAGTTTCTGAGTTCAATGAACTTGGGCACATGGGAGTGCAAGCGAATGCCTAATTTCAAGGGAAATGAAGATTTATGCAAATTAGGCAAAGAATATTTAAATGATTTGCTATGCAAGTTGGGACCTTTTTGCCTACAACATTCTAAAACTTTTGACATATCACAGGTCTTTCTACGGGTAACCATCGCTGAGTTGTCAGCGCTCAAACAGGTCCGGTTTTTTGGCCCACCTTGTAGAGGCAGCACTATGCATGTATTTTTGATAGAGGTTTGAGATCGCTAACCACTTGTAGTTGCTGTGTATGAGTTTAATTTTGTGATGCTTAACATTATTGTGTTTCATTGTCTTGCGAGGCAGAGCTTTAATACTAATCAGTAATCACCGATGTGGTGTTGCAGTGCCTGGTGTGGGTTTAACACCAGTAGATAAGCTGGACAAGGACCACGTGTCTCGAGCACTGTCCATGGCACAGACAAGTACGGCTTCGATGGGAAAGTTTGACGAATCTTTGCCAAAGGAAAAGTCGGAAAAACAACGAGGAAAGAAGAGGAAGGTTTGTCTCGCAGTAGTCACTCACGCCATTGTCCGTGCACTAGTTAAATATGGGTTCCCACTTTTCAAGGGAAGTTTAGAAGGTCAAGGTTCCAGGCCACGAATAGTGCTAGGAAACGAATGTCGTTTTTGCATATACTTACATAATAAAGAGATGAGGTATTTGAAAGCAGTGAATTTTAATTTAATATTGTGTGCGGTGCTCTGCTGGTTTTTGAATTATGATTGCACTTTTGAGTATTAACAGTCTCGCACAGAATCTCGCACACTATGCAGAATCGATCCGTGAAAATGACCATATTTCCACAACATTTTTCCACTGCTTTCAGTGTTTTATTTTACTCATTCATTTTATGCTTAATTGCTTGTGTACTCTTGTGCGTAGCTAATGCTTTTTTTACGATTTATATTGTTGAATAAGTTAAGTTCTGTATAGGTCTGTTCATATTTTTGTGTTTACTTTGTCACTGTGTGCTATCTTTTGGCACGATAGCTATTGATTGATTGATGATGTGTGGTTCACAACGTGTTGTAGTTTGAATCGAATTATTCAGACCTGCATGGCGAGAAGCAACGTTCACTTGACATTCTTCACAAGCTACAGAGCAACCAGCCACTGCTTGATGCCGATAAAACTGCAAACAGACTCATTGCTGCCGAACAGCAAAAACGGTATTTTAACCAACAACTCTTGCTTTTTGGGTCAACTTCTTGACTGAGTCAACTTAATAATGCCGCTCTCATGTTCATACATATGCACGTGACTTCACTGTTTAAGCTTACTGTTACGTGTCCTTGTAGTCTTAGGACTTAACGCCACGCTAAAGTTTATTCATCCTTCATCATCATCATCGTCACGACATGGACATACAGACGTTCGTCCATCCATAAAAGGTTACATTTTGGTTCATTTGAGTTAAATGAAATTTGGTGCGTAGGTACCATAGAGGTCAATGAGTGCTTACATGGTGGTATGCCTAATGACCCAGTCCAAAATTAAGGCCAAGGTCAAGGTCACAAGACATAGCGTTAGAAATTTTGTGTTTTTCAGAATTAATCACCTTTGCCATTTGCAGTGAAAGCTAATGATTCTTAAACTAGGGGACAGTGTATAAATTTGTCGTGCAGTATTTTTGATGTTTGGCCTAGTGTTTGTGTCAAATTATTTTTACTGAACTTCACTTTTAAGCAACATTGTGAAACAGTTACGGGGGAGTCGACCACATTCCCATACGGGGCTAATTTTGTGATGTCGATGCTGGTTCAACAACACCAGGAAGGCATTAAAATCATGATTGTCACTTGGCTGGAGAACCTGGAAATATCAATAATTTGACATAAAGCCGAAAATCATCGCCACTCACCATATTTCTAGCTTTGTTTCTGGAGCCGCAGCAATTTTTTTACTAGCTATTTCTCTGCATAGTATATTTGAAGATGTATTTTTGCACATAATATTGCCTTATTGTGCTTTAATAAGTGTCAAAATGTAGTATTATATTGTTAGTGCACATGATGTGGGCAATGTCAGCATTAGTACAAATAATTCATAGTGTCCGGGAAATGTCAGGGAATTTTTCAGTGCTGGAGATATGCAGAATGAAAGTCAGATGTATGGATTGAATGATCTTTCAATCAAATTATCCACATTTGCTGCTTTTATTCTCGAGTTTATATATTGTAGTATATCTGATTTAATTGGTAAAGGCGTAAAACATTTTCTGTGCTTCGTTTATCATCTGTCCTTAAAAGCCTCCATTTCTGAAATTTTTGATGGGGGAACCCTCAAATGTATTGGTGCAGTTTTTCAGTTTGCTTTAGTTTTACTGAAAAAGCTATTAGTCTAGTCTGTTGTACTACATTATCTTTACTTTTGTTTTCCTTGTTACTGTTCATTGTGTCACTGTGGTTTTGTGAAGTGTTGTGCAGTATTACTTGGCATGTTATGAAATAAAAATTAAACGAAAGTCATTCACCCATCCCTACTTTTTTGCCGTACTATGATTGGAAGGACCGAAGTATTTTAAGTCTCGTAATTTCACTGCTCAAAGTCTTGTAGTGGAAATGGTGATGAATTCATTGTGAATGGCTGAGATTTGCTGCTTTTGGATTTTGTTCAGGGCCGAAAAGAAGAAGAAATCTGATGGTGGAAATTTTGTAAACCGAAAGGCAGGAAGCAACAAAAGACGCAGCAAGGGCAGTAAAGGCAAAGGGAAAATTACAAAGAGGTCTTCGGGTGGAAAGAAAAGTCAGAAAGGTCGTGGTGGAAAAAGAAAACGATAATCATTCAGCTGTACTGGGGGGGGGCATTTGAAAAGTTCTGCAACTCTGTAAATTCGACCAGAATATTTCACTGTTTGCATATCAGAAAATGTGTGATGTTCTGCTTTTCTGTCCTGTTTTCTGCTATGAGTATGTTGTAATTTACGTTAATTTATGTCAAAACTTAAAGAGGCGGTAGTGAATAGAAGTGGCTCAAAATTTTAACTAAGAGCATTGGAGAAGGCTGCTGGTTGCCATAGTTCTCCAGTTTATGTTTGTCAAAGCAGGGACTCGGAATATTCAATTTTTCAGAATGTTGATTAATATATTTAGAAATTTCTTATTTACATGTAACTATTATGAACTTATGGCATTCATAATATCTGCTCTGTCTATATCCTGCATTGTGATGAAAGGCTAAAGGCGTCATAATTTGCATTCAGGGGCCAGAGTCTGACGCCAGTCTGGTCCAGTGCAGTCCACAAGTCTTTGATTACCCAGCAAACTGTTTGTGACTGCAGCCTTGTACGAGTTAGATCAGTCAGTCACCCTGCCTGCATACAGCTGCAACTAGAAAGCAGTTAGAGCCCGCACACCTCCGCTAAGGCCATGTTGTTCGCCAGGTGGCAACACCATCTTTGGTTTCACAGCGGTTTCCCTTATGCCGCATTGAAAGCATTGGTAAGGAAAATTTCAAAGTGATCCAGAATCCAGGATTCTTTCCAGATCACACCCAAAATTCAATCACTGGTAGTTTTTGCCATTCCCGACTTTCCCACAAAATTTCAGAAAGATCTGTCCACCAACTTTTGAGTTATCTTGCTAACACACAGACAGACAGAAGACAGACAAACAAACAAACAAAGCCTGGCAAAAACATAACCTCGTTGGCTGAGGTAACCAGTGACTGCAATCCCAGCATTGAGTTCTCAATCCCAGATCCAGGATTAAGGAATTTGTAATCTCAGGATCCCGTTTTGGCATTAGGCCTACAGATTGGTCTCTGTTTTGGTATCCCTAGTAGACTTAAGTCATAAATAAGATGTAGAAGATTGGCTTTTATGGAAGGTGTCTGAACTGTAGCGAGTGACCGTGATTGTCAAAATACTAATTACGCTCTACAGCAAGGAGTAGGACTTTAACACCCATGGAATATTTTATTCATTACTCGGTTAGAGTTGTTATACAAGTGTCAGCTTGCACTCAAAAAATGCAATTTTTAAGGATTTTTAAAAACTCGAAATGATTGAGACGCCACCAGTCCTGGGATTGGTGAAAACGGCTGGGATTCGGGATCCTGGGATTGCAAACACTAGCCGCAATTGCCTCATAGAAGAAATGCCACAAATACGTTGAACTTCTTGTACTACTTGCACTATTGCGTTACTTTTTTGTCAATTGCAAAACTTTTTGAATGACCGTTGTATGATAAATCTTTGACACATTTCATCGTGATGAATTTCTGCATGTGAAACACTGATGTGTGATGTCTTAAGCAGTTTTTGTTCAGTCAGTTTAACTTTCAGTTTATATGTCTCCGATGTGAATTCTGTTGTTTACATAGCAGTCGGCACAATGCCAGTTGTTCATCTTGTGATAAATGTTGCACAGTTTTTTTTTAATTAGTAAATACTGGGGCTGTGGAAATAGCTTATTAATTGCACAATTACTGGTTAAAAGTGTTAATCATTAAATTTTTGACTAGTCGCATCAGTAAAGCTTTACAAGGTACATGTTGATACAATGTCATCATGACAAGCATCTGATGTCATCGCAGTCATTTTTTTTTTTTTTTAAAAAGTAATCACTGTGTTACAAGAAATTTGAGCAATGCTCATTGCTCACATGACGTGCGACAGCATCAGCATCAGTGCTGCCATCTGCTAATTAATCAGGTACAGCGTGCAATAAAATAACGATGCGTTTTGATAGAATACCCAGATCTGAAGTCTCAAAGACAGTTAAAATCTACGTTCTGTGTCAGAAAAAATTCATATGCAGGTTATCCTGATCTATCTTTAGTAATGCAATTCACTGTTGAAATGTGCATCTCGGCCTGAAATCGCGAAATCACTAAAAACAACTTTTTAGATTTAAATGTTGTTTAAGATTATCAGTGTTGGTACCTTCTTCTCTTTTAAGGCAAGTGTTAGTGAAATTTCCTAGCATTTTTGAAAGTGGATGCATCGTGCCTATTGTGAATATAATACACGGTCTCGTATAGGCCTACGTTGAATTTTTCTAAGAAATCTGTAAATATGCTAATCTTTATTTCACCAAGCAACATTGGTAGACAAAAAATTAAACAAAAAAAACAACAATATAGAGTTAGACGCAGAGAATTGTCATGTTGGGCAACTAATTATAGAGACAGTAATATCGAACAGGGAAGAAACCTGAAAAGTCTCAAATCGCCTTAGCTCTGGCTGTGAATTTGTTTACTCGTATCGTAATGCGGACACTAGGTAATTTGAACGAAAAATAACTTTGACAAGCCTTTATGATTTCCATATTATTTGTATTAAAAAGCTTCATAAAGAAGCGGTTAATGTCAAAATCAAGTGATGCGATCTGAGATTTTATGTCAATGCAAATCAACTGACAGATGTTTAGCATGACAATGTGCTCATATTATTCGTACGTATATCATTCACGCACGCTAACAGTCACACACACCACTGTAAATGAACGTAGTCCTAATGCTGATAATTACAATTTTTATTACGTACAACACATGGGCCTATGTGGCCCATTTTGACGCAGTCCTATGACACCTTCTGCTTATCAGATGCTTCGTGCGAATCGTAATGTTGTAGGCTTACAGTTAATTGCCCATTGTGATATGCAGAAAGTGATTGTTGTTCACGCACAATTCGTGGACGAATTGGCGGACATCATCGCTATGCTCACGACCGACTCCTGCGGCGACATAATCGTCTGTGGTGACCTGAACTGCCCTGGTCCAGACGAGTCATCCGTCGACGTGGAAC
>Ga0209367_1010298_pt1 | contig 12558 bp, 12 predicted proteins | sample WorMetLIZISLAND2_FD_187412 | JGI IMG/M metagenome (GOLD analysis project Ga0209367, IMG submission 187412) | Marine gutless worms symbiont microbial communities from Max Planck institute for Marine Microbiology, Germany - Olavius geniculatus... ... | reverse complement strand
CTGAAACGAAGTTACTCTACGCCGGTCCCGGTTAGTACTGCGATGGGTGACTACTGAACCGGAACTGCTATAGGCTTTCGCGCGTCTCGTGAGCATTAGCTCAAATTTCTTGTTACTATACCCGAAAAAGCGATGTCAGTAGACCTGTTGTTTTCAGCATGGTCGTTAAGTTATTTTTTCTCTACTAACACAATAGCTCATGAGCCGCTGCATTTAGCTTGATGAAGTGTTGCATGAACATGTACTTGGACTACTCTTAACCCCAAAGTTATCGCGGCTAATGCGCTGAATTGTAGGCTAAGCCAATTTTGAAGCTTCATTGTAAAAAAAGTTAATCCCTGGCCATTCTCTAGCCCGTGTAAAAATTTAAAGACACAGCAACCCTAACGGCCAAAATATGGTCTTTAAAAATGTCGGTGAATGGGTATGAGTTGACCTTTAAATCTGTGTTGTTAGTGGACCAAAGTTCACCGGACTTTTTTGCCGAATGCGGGAAAAATCGCAATTGATCAAGTACTTGTCCGATTTTGAATATTTTCATCCGTTCCGGAGATATTCACCGTCGTGGTTTGAAATTGTCTTAAATCGCGCCAAATTTTGCATGTTTTTTTGGCGTCCAGAATTTTTGGACCGGCGTTATAAAATTTAGTTAACTTTCGGCTATGGTGCAAAATTTCGCGGTGATCGGCCGACGGAGCTGGGAGATACCTTGGCGAAATAAAAAAAATAAAAACATAAGCCCGCCGGAAACTACCGTTCCGTGCGGACTGATAAAGGATTTGAGCTTTGGGCTCTTAGCAATATGAAACGCAATTATCTATTCATATTTCACAGCGCACCGATGGTTTGTTGGTGTAGGCAACCAGATGTTCTGAAAGCCTAACAGCTAGGCAAAAAATTAATTTTTGAGCTGGTGGGTTTCACTGACAGTCACGGGCCAAATCCGAACAGTCGGGTTCGAAGTGCTTAGCGCTGACTGCACGTAACTCGGCCATTTAGTCTTAATGAATAGTCTACGGCGTTCCTTATGCTGTGCATAGCATGCAGTTATGTACGTTATCAATAATCGTACAACATAGGCCTAGCTGGCCTACGCAGATTGCGTTGCTAATATTGATCCACGGCGGGCTGTTACAAGCCTACAAGAAGTTGGCAACGGCTACCATATCATTGATGTTATTACACACTCATATGCATAAACTTCTTCCTGTTGGCCACACGACTGAATGAGCAGCTGCGCTCACGCAACACGTGCTACTCCGATCTTAGGCCGTGTTAACAACATGTGAAACAAAAAAAAAACACTTACAAAAAGATTCAGCAAATGTTCTCTGTTTTATTTTTCATGTATTTACATGTAGACCTACTCACGATGTCTATAACTGCAAAAAAACTGTTTTACCCTAAAGCATTTGCAAAAATATTTTAAACATTTCAGCAAGATTGTGCCAGGTGGGCAAATAAAAACTATGAACTGCATTTTGTTAGGTAAAAGAATTAAGTGTTTTGTAGCGTCGCATGGCATATAACTGAGAAATAAAGATGTCCGGTTTTATTAGGGTTAGCGGCTGTTGCATTTAGCCGTTTTTGGTCATTTAGTCAGCCATAATTTAGTCCATGGCTAACTAGCCAGTAAAATCGCTGATAGCCATGGCTAGCCGGCTAGCCACTTAATAAACTTGGTAGCCAGCTACCAAAAGCCATGACTATGGTGTCTACCTATAGGGCCTACATACATGCCTGTGCCGACGCAGTCAGCATCCGACACAAGTGTAAAATATTAATGAATTACACTACATGCAGAACAAGAGATCGACTTAGTTCGTTCTGGCGCAGTAGACAATACGATCAACAAGTAGCACTATTACTGTCTTGTTATGTCAGTTCTCTGGGCGCTTTCGTTTCCGATATTTTTGTCGGATTAGATTATATTTGACAGAAACAGTAATCGCAAATTAATCACAATGTTTCTGGCGAACGACGTCGATTACCAGCAGCTGTTGCCCGAGGAGGAAGAAATCAACGAGAAAGATTCGTTCTTCAACAGCGTCGCCGACTACGGCTTTTCGCACAGCAACTGCCAGTTCCGCTTTTGTCTGCCCGGCCAGAACGACAGCGAAGAATACAAACGCGAGATTCTCGGCTTCTTTAAGAACGAACCCTGCCTTTACAACCACCAGGTAATAAATGTTAAAACCTTTCCGGAAAATTAAAAAAAACGTTAAAAACGTAAAACGTGTCAAAATTTTTTAAAAAAAAACGTTTTAAAATGTTGAATAAAAACGTTGGCCATAATTTGTTCAATTTTTTGCCCTTGTCAAATGCTATAAGGAGTGTAGGTGCAGTACATCTAAACTTACAGTTTAGATAAAGAGAACTTATTTTTTTTTTAATTTTAAGAGAACTTAATTTTTTTTCGGCCGTGTGGTCATAAGACCATAACACTACACTAACGAAATATACTTGATAAAAACTGCTTATTTAGTACATTGAGACTAACTAAGTAAGCTAGCATTACTGTGACCTATTAATTCATTTTTGTGGTTTTAGAAGTGCTTTTCGAAGTTCTTGATGGGATTTTCAATGCACGTTTTAGAAAATGTTTTGAAAAATTTAAAAACGCCAAAAACATGTCAAGAATAAAAAACGTAAAAAATATGTTTTTTGCATTTATGCACAATGCACCAGGTGTTTGGCTACGCGGCGACGTTCTTCGGCGTGATGAAACACCCCGACGACTCGTTCTTTACAAGTCTCGGTGCCAGTCAGTCGAGAGCAGACAGCCTGCAGGTCACCAAGTCGAAAGGTGGTCGCTCCGGCCGGCGTCATTCAGGACACGTCGGCATCGACGGCTCACGACTGCCCGACATAGAATTCGAATCGTCCAAGGAGAAACGCCTGACGTATCAACTTGTATTTCAAACGCTGAAATGTACGTGGGATCGATGGCTATTTAGCTGCGTGGGAATCTGTTTATTAGGTCTAATAGATAAGTTTACTGCTGGTTTGTTTGAAACATTTAAGTTAACGCTCTGGGGAGATACGAACGCTTTTCCGTCCATAACTTTGGCCAGGCTGCAGAACAGTTAGCCTATAGCACCTAGCCTAGATTGTGAATATCAAGATCCGCATAAATCTTAAATGTATGGCGTGATTTTAAAATACTATACTGTATATCACACTGTAGCATACCTGCAAGTGCATAATTATTGTACGACACAAAATTTAGGCTATTGGGCTGTCTTAAAATTAGCGTTGTTGACATCGTGCAATGCCAATCGCACATGACACGCAGCCAACACGCATACTAACAGCTTCGCAAGAACTTGCTTGCAAGTATTTTGCTTTGTAGTGTCAAACACAAACAAATCATAGTTAACTGATTGATTGTTTGATTGTTTGATTGACTGACTATCGGTGTAAATGCATTTTTAGATCAGAAGTTTCTCATAGAAATGCTGAAAGAATCGAAGTTTTTTGAAAACTACCCAGAGGTAATATTACTGTAGCTTTCTACATACTATTTAAGTATAAACATTTGGATTATTTTAAGCAAAAGCCGTGTGTCGTAATAAGCTGTAAACCCATACTAATACTCCTATCTACAAATAAATAGCAAAATGTAGAGACAAACTTATAGTAACAGTAGTTTAGGTTTGACGCAGTTGTCGACAATGTTCTAGCTTAGGAGCCACTTTTTATTGAGACACAGTATATTTTAAACTGATTTGAAACTCACTGCATACAATCTTTATCATCTTAACTACTCAAAATAAATCGGCTTTAAAGTTTACATCTATAGGCTTACATCTTTGTGTGGTGCAAGTGTGTACTCTACGAATACGATTCAGATGCCACACTCGGCTGTCAGTGGTATTGTTTTCACAACTCTCGGCCGCAGTCGTGTGTCATAAAGCAAACGACGGCGTATTTAGTCAATGAGATCTGAGCGTGTTTAAGTATGTTACACCACAGTCTGGAGTGGTATAAGCTTGCACTACGTACTCTCGTACCCACTCATACACTGATACTTGTATCTACAAATAAATAGCAAAATGCTAGAGACAAACTTATAGTAACAGTAGTTACTATTACTTTTACTGTTTAGGCTTATTGTTACGTGTCCTTGTAGTCTTAGGACTTAACGCCACGCTAAAGTTAATTCGTCCTTCATCATCATCATCATCATCATCATCATCACTCCAGCGGTGTTGTGAAGCTTCAGTCTCGTACGTTAACAGTTGCTGAGGCGGACGTGGCCGAAGCAAGATGCTTGTGACGTAATGCAATTACCGCAAACTGCTGCTGCTCGTGTATTGTGTGACGTCGCAGCACCAGAGCGAATTCAGCTCGGTAATGGTCATACTGTGCGACTACAAGCTTCGCAAGTTTCAGCGTCGACTGCCGGAGCCCGACGAGGTGACTGTTCCCAAGATGTCGCAGATCGAGGAGGCTCTGTCGCAGTCGAAGACCAAGTTGAACGCGGCTCTGGCACGAAGCCGCATCAAGTCACGAGTCCTGTCGATAGATTGGCTGCTACCTGACAGCGTCCGCAAGAACGACAAGATTGGAAACCGCATGCACGTCACCTGCTGGGTCAACTTCGTCAAAACCAGGTCTGTCTGTTTGTCTGTCTGTTTGTCACGGCGTGGGCATGATAAGTATCTGATGCTTTTATTTTGCCGAAAGCAGCATAACATTTTGAACAGGTATTGGGCGTCACAAGTTGGTCTTAAAAGTGTCCGAGAACTCCTAGTTTTTGAATTACGTTTTACTCACGGACCAAAAGATTACCTTTTAATACCAAGGTCGGGGCTAAATCATCGAAGTCTACTTGGAAGCGGCATCGAGTCGAGAGGCACCAGGCCGTCGCAAGGCACCACATCGCTGCAGACAAGTCTCCGACAAGAACGAAAGTTAGACTTATTATAAAGGTGTTCTTTTACGTCTATATTATAAAGCCGCCCGGTAAAAAGCCCGGAAGTTTTTTGTCATTAAGCGTCACATATTATATAGTTAGCTTCAAAATAAATGAGTTATAAGGTAACTTGTAGCTATATAAAGCTGACAACAAACTCATGTATTTCACGTTTTCACGACGCGTTAAGGATGTAAGGAAAATTAATTTATTTCAAGTTTACTATTGACTTGTGAACATTTTTTTTAAAAATCGTTTAATATTTGATAAGTTATGAATGCACATAAGTTGGGGGCTTATTTTTTATTGGTCAGTCTGGTGTTTGCTGGTAACAGCGTGGCCGCCGTGAAGAGCGAATTACAGAGAGACGGCTTCACTGAGGTTTACGACGAGGCTGGATTCAACGGGAAAACATTCATGGTCGACGACCAGTGTCCCGATGTTTTTTCGTTTCCAAATGAACTTATAAGCTTCATCGAGAAATATCCCATTGTCACCTCTGGAGCGCTCGTTCTTCAAGTCAGCATTAATCATTGTATTGTAGTACAGTATAATAGGCCTACAACGTGTTTTTCTGAGTCAACTTTGTCAAACTTCTACCAATTTTAGTAGTTTTTCTGACTTGTTGTAAGAAATGGATTCTGACAAACTCTCGTGTGGCCGTTTGAGATCATCGTAGATCGCGTTTCGAGCTCGCCGTCTGATCCGGACGACTCGTGGCTCATACATCTCGCAAATTAAAAATTTCTGACATCCCACTGGATAATTTTATGCACTTAGAATATACGTGGCCTACAATTAATCAACGCAAACTTAATAGACTGATTTGGTTAGGGTAGTACATAAAGGCGCGTACGTAAGTGAACTGAGCTGAACTGAGCTGACACGGTTTAGCAAGCAGGGGCCAGGGCAAACCCACTGGTCATTGGTTGACGCGTACGTGAGCGTAAAGGTAAAAAGGTAAAGATTGTCAATTTGTATAGCGCATCGTCGCGAAAGCATGCGCTTTCGTCACTAACCAGAGCCGCTTACCGCACGGCCACCGTGTGCAGCCTGCAGACACAGGCTGACGCAGCGGCCGGCTAGGCAATTCCAGTTAGCTGTACCAAGGTCCCCACCTTCTGTAACCTATGTAATGGGTTACTACTCATTTAACCGACCGCAGAGGGATGGCAGGCTGAGTTGGCCTTGTTGGTTGACTGATAGCGGACGCTTAACCATCAAAGTGGTCAAACGGCCATCCATCAGTCTAACGCAGGATAGGGAAAGTTCGCCGGACAGGACCGACGTTCTAATCACTATGCTACGCCACCAACAAGCGTAGTCACGTAGGCCGCAGACGCCGTTAGACGGTGCGTACTGTAATGCATTACTGCTTGCCCATTGTTCATCAAAAACTAAATCATATCAGTTCAGTTCTGTCCTGTTACGTCGCTCTGTACGCCCCTTTACAGTCATCGGTATAACTGTATGTTCAAGGACAAGTCTAGTTCAGTGGGCGTTCACACTGTGCGACGTCTGATGAGTGAAGACGACGATGTGCTGTTAGTGAACGTCGGCTCCGGACTGACGGCCGCTCACATAGCCAGCCTTACTCACAACTCTAGTACGACCATCTACGCGTACGGGATTACGTCCGATCGGCACCAGAAATATGTCAACAAGCAGCTTGAACACTTCGCCGTCCGATGTACTGCATATCATCATCATCATCATTTATTTGGTAGAAAGCAGAAGACACGCAATAGTAGTTGCAACAGACACACAGGAAACACAAGGCTAGGTAGCTAGCTAGCACTTACAGTGACCCTTAATAAAACAAAGACAATCGAAAACATACACATAAAACATACACATAAAACACGCATTTGTGAAAATAAGACAAACAGCCGACTGAGGCTGACTTGAGTATAGGTTACTGATTTGAACTAGGCCTAAGATGGTTAGAGAAGTCAACCAACTGGACAGTTCTCTTAAATGATTCAAGTGTTTTGAAATTTAGAACATCTGTTAGAAGATCATTCCATACATTTATTGCTCTCATACTAAAGAAGGAACTTCTAGATGTACAGCCACTAAAAGGCTTATACAGTTTGTAGGGATGACCCCTGCTGCTTGCACTGCAAACTTCAAAATAATCAGCTACGTTTATGCTCATGAGGCCAAAAACAATTTTATAACATAAAATCAGATCAAAATGCAATCTACGAACTTCAAGTAGTTGCAGGTTTAGCAGTTTCAGAACTTCGCTTCACAATTTCGTTTATGTTGTCTATGCATTTGTTCGAAAAAAAACGTAACGTAGCAGGTGTGATGAGACACACTTTTCTGTTACACCTAACGGCTGAATTTGCTGGATTTTACGCTTTAATTCTTATCATTGCAGCAGTTGTCATAGGTCTCTAGTCAGAGTGTCAGACTTGGTGACTTACTTTTCTGCAGGAACGCAAGCGCGTTTTGAAATATAGGGAGACAAGTTTGCTGCTTTCGTAACCTTTCATTTTTCTTTTTATGCCTTTTCTTTTCGTTAAACATTTTTTCGTCTTTTTCTATTTTCCTTTCTATCTTTATACCAATTCCCTTCTTTTTCCAAAGCGCTGTAAGCTCCTCCAGCAAGATCAGGCAGCAACGCATTTCAATATGTAGTTGAATGAATGGACGTCTCTCGTGGCATCGATATGCTTTTTACACGTTTTTTGCTACACCCGTGAAAAGGTTTGGGGGACGTCATCCAGCTGTAATTTGTTTCTTTTGCTGGGGCGTGTTTAATCCGTGACTCGGTGGTGGCGCCACTGCTGTTTGACGTGCGTACTAAACCTGCTGGTGCACTTGTTTCCAGCTCGAGTGAAACTGATGACCGGTAACTTCGTCGACGCGTTGATCACCGACGAGAAACTACGAGACATCAAAATCGTTTTCATCACAGCTCTCTGCTCAAAGTCCGGAGTCGCCAATCCTGTCAGTTTCGTCGTCACGGAAGGAGAAGGTACGAAAAGTGCGCTCTTTATCGGTGTCGTGTTTAGTGACCTAGCGCAGCCTCTGTGCTATATTTCACTTGCCAAGCCGTTGTCTTCAGTGAAAGAACTTATTCGCCAAAAATCAACATCACGCAATTACTGTTACAACTAATAGGCATAAACTTAGCGTTAGAGAGTGGCCAAAGTAAGTAAGTAAGAATGGTATTTATCAAGAGTTTGTTTTGCGTTTTTTTTCCAGTCTCATTATACCAACTTTCAGTGTTTGGTGCGTTTCGATTGTGCTTACAACTTTTTCGCAGTTTCATTCTTGCAACTGCGAATACAGCTGACATCTGACTTGTGAGGGCCTAAGCAAGGCTGTAAAAGTCATTGTCAGGCCGACGGCGTGTTCTTGTCTCATTATGTTGCGTTCATCGTGTTGGGTCCACTTTGTCATCGCTTAGTTCGCGCTTGTATTTTTTATTTTTTGGCGGTTTATATCAAATCATATGCATAAACTAACTTGCTTGCAGTCAAAAAAAGAATTTTATTAATGTCAATTCGCTTATTTTATGCTCATTGTTATATATTGCAGCAGTGAATGCGAAAGTCGAAAATATTCCGCTTTTCGCCCCGACAACTTTAACGGGTTTTGGGAAACAAATTGGACTGCTGGTTTCTATACTAACTGCTACGAATTGTCGCTGTTTGTTGCAGACATATGGATTCTGCGAGATCTGTCTCTCGGTCAAGCCGATATCAATAAAGTTGCCGATCTCGTGGCCCAACACACAGCTGCTCTCAAACACGCTTTCAGCTGTAAGCGTGCAGTATGTTTTACAAAATTGCAAGTAACAAGTTATAAACTCCAGGCCCCCTATACACTGATACAATTTATTACTGTAGTCCCTATATTGTCATAGTATTGTGTTCGTCTGGCTATCGCATATAACATTCACGCGCTCTGCTTCCGACACATTTATTCATTATTATAGTTTTAATGAATAAGCCTACACGATTACGCACGCTAGACTACCGACATGGTGGCATGCAGCAACTTACTGTGGGTCTTGGGATAGCTTACATGTGAATCAACTAGCAACAGATTAGTTACGGAAAAGACTCCTAAAATAAAGCAGTAATATAGCCTGCACCTATCTATCTGTAAAAGTGAGCGTGCGTCGGATAATGTCCTACCTAGCATCGGAGAAATTAATGTCATTCCGGGTTATGTCAAAATACGTATATACGGGGAAATGTTTGTTGGATCCCCGCGTGTGTGTGTATGTACGGTAGTCCCGCGTGTACAAGGCGTCGTCTACTTCACTCGGTCGCTGGTTGAGATGGAAAACGAGAACGTAGTCAACTGCGCCATCGAGTACGTCACAACCGTGCAACAGACCAAGATGCCGTTCCGCGTCTCTCCGCCGGTCCTGCCCCTGACCGAGGTTGACGTTGAAGAAGAAAACCCTCTGACGGGAAAGTTTCTCAAGTTCATGCCGTCGAACTTCAGCAGCGGGTGTTTCATCGCAGCCATCACCAGAGAAGTACGACACGTGGCACATCACTTTCGATCGTATTTATTTTCTTTAATTTTGCAGATTTCAAACTGTTCAGAAATTTTGAAAATGAAATCTTGTTATCACTCAGCATCATCGGGAATCCTAAATTGCTTTCAAAGCTTATCGGTATTTGATCACACAATCAATGTTTCCTTTTTTACAAGTTGCACAGTAAGGTTGCCAAAGTCTGTTGACATTTTTTCGATGACTTGACAATAATTCAGCATCGCAAAACATGCCAACAACCCCAGGCTGGTTGGTTCCGAATATCGCTCTCTCGGCACTAACTGTCTACTAGTGTTTTCTGTCAAGCTATCAACTGTCGACAGCTGAGCTTTTCCAGTTATCGGCTACAGATCTGAAACGACCTGCCGGAGGACGTGACATCTGCCGAGTCACTTGCCTTAATGTCTGTATTTCGCCGTCGGCTCAGACATCTCCGGATTGTTTCCTGGACGATGAATTACCTAAGTGAATACTCAATGCACAGATCTAGCAGTGGTTGTTTCTACTAACTTGTCCGCTGCATATTAAATTTTCGATTGACCGACTGATTGATATTGGCCTTTAAAATCCACGTGCTTCCAGTTGCAATCTGGTGGCGAAATGTAAGGAGAGCGGAAATTTTTGTTTCATTTAATATTACACAACAGCTCATAAAAAACCAAAGTGACACACTGGATAGTATAGCAATCGGAACTAAAGTAATTAATACTGCAGCATAACAGACTAGAAGCTAACAGCTTTGTTTCAACAAAACTCAGAAAACGAACGAAAAAAACTAACATTTTAAGGTGTCTAGTAACAACTTTAAAAACAGCGGTTTTTAGGGATGGACGGCAACTGAAAGCACATAATTTTTACGCCTTAGAGAATAAAAATGTGCGTCTTTGTGCGTGTCAAGGCAGATGATCCGAAGGAAGCGGCTAAAGGCATTCTGGCTCGAGCGGCGGCGCGAGGCATCATAGCCGGAGTTCAGGATAAACTGGCAGCCGTGCAAGACGACCATCCGACCACCAAGAAGCAAACCCAGCGAAAAGACACAAAACGAAAGTCGAAGAAAAACATGAAACAAAGTGAACCAGTCATAGAGAGAAAGCTATCGCCTATAGCGGTACGACTACTAATTCGAAAATACTAATTTGGCACAGTATCTCTGCTCTACTGCACAGACAAATAATTTCATAGTGTGCGTCACTCACTCAATAAATAGAAATTATTCATTCACAATATGGTTTCGTCAACCGTCCTGCACCTTCAGTGACGTAGGCCTAGATTCGACTGAAATTTGTTCAGCAATCTGACGCAGAATTTATGAGGTCGTTGGCCTGCCTACCAGATAGCAGGGTTTCTCAGAAAGCAAGGCCTGTAGACAAATTTAAATTTTAGCACGGTCCCAGTTAAGTCCCAACTGCAATGTTCGATCAGCATGCAGTTAAGTTCTACACTGTGTCTCAAAAAGCACCCCCAACATTTTCGCGTTATGCTAATTAAGCAATCATATCGCATTGGATAAAAAAGTGATATTTCGTTGGTTGTTTTCCCCAGGTAGTGCAGAAACAAACGTTGGGTAAGGTGGAAAACTAAATGGACATTAAATCGCCAGCTATCTCGGGAATATTTGTACCAAAAATTATTAAAATCGGATAATTGGTTTTCAAGTTACAGTTGAAAATGTCGGGGATGCTTTTTGGGACACAGTGTAGTAGGTCTACAGCAAGTCATATCAGCAATTTTACTTTGGCGCTGGTGTAACGCAACTGTTGATAAATTGAGGCTCATTTTGCTATATAAAGGCAAAGGTAAAGTCCAGCACTTGCTATAGCGCTTCTTACATGAGACTGACCCAAGACCAGAAGTGCTTTACAATCTTGGAAGTGGCAGATGAGCGGCATGAGCTAATGATGGATGCCGCAGCGCACTATGCGGCCGTCCATTGCCCGCATCAGCGAACAATTAAACCCGTATAATTTGCAGCAAGCAGACATACCATCGCCCCAATCAGCCACACTAGGCCTTCACCCCGTAGCCCGTAAGCTACAACTCATTTCCCATCACACGAAGGGTAGGAGGCTGAGTTGGCCTGAGAGATATGCTACAGTGGTTCTTAATAAAACACAGCGTTAACTGTTTTAGTGCATCACTGATGTGTGTTCGCGTGGCTAATTGTTGTAGAGACTTGGCGAAACTCTGAGTTCGTCGTCGGATGAAGACAGCGACCGCAGTCCTAGTCCACCGCAGCAAGCAAACTAGAATCACGTCTCAAGAACAACGTTCTTCACGCGACACTACGTCTTTTACAGCAGAGCTACACTTGCTAGCAACAATGATGCACATTTACGCATTGATCAATTATTAAGTGATATTCCTAAAACATTTTCGACTTGGTACGGGGTATTTCCCTTTGGGCTATTTTATACACCATCGTCAATATTGGCGAGAAAGCACAAGTCTCGGTAATTTTCTGAACCGATGCATACGTTAGCCAGTGTGAATTTCTTGTTGTAAACAGCCAAACTGCCACTTCTGCATTTCACAAGGTAGTGTAGTGGCATTATTGAGCTGAGATGGTCAGAACTGTAGTCATTTAAGTCAAGTTTCTGCGTAATGTTGTGTGCTAAAAATGATGAAAATCCAAAAATAAAAATATTCAAAAAATAAAAGTGGCAGTTTTTCGAGACACAGTGTACTTCATTGCAACTTGCAGAACGTTTGACGTTCAAAACAAAATACAACTAGAAAGCAGTCAGAGCCCGCACACCTCCGCCAAGGCAATGTTGTTCGCTAGGTGGCAGCACCATCTTCGGTTTTGCAGCGGTTTCCCTCATGCCCCATTGAAAGCAACGGTAGCAAAAATTTCAAAGTGATCCAGAATCCAGGATTCCTTCCGGATCACCCCCAAAATTGAATCACTGGTAGTTTTTGCCATTCCTGACATTCCACGAAAATTTCAGAAAGATCCATACATAACTTTTTGAGTTATCTTGCTGACACACAGACAGACAAACAGACAAAGTATGGCAAAAACAACCTCCTTGGCGGAGGTAATTAAGCCTATAGTTTTTATCAAACACAACACACGTAAGTGCAGTTTAAACATATGCTTATGTCTTGTCCGGGG
>Ga0209367_1010296_pt1 | contig 12560 bp, 10 predicted proteins | sample WorMetLIZISLAND2_FD_187412 | JGI IMG/M metagenome (GOLD analysis project Ga0209367, IMG submission 187412) | Marine gutless worms symbiont microbial communities from Max Planck institute for Marine Microbiology, Germany - Olavius geniculatus... ... | reverse complement strand
TGCAGCAACGAGTGTATAAATATCGTGTAAGTAATGTCGACGAGCTGAAGCAGCGCCTCGTTGAAGTCTGGCATGATCTGCAGCAGAACGTCATTGACTCAGCTGTCAGCGAGTGGAGAAAGCGATGTGAATTATGTGACAGTGTAGATGTTTCACATTATTACATAACACTACATGATTGCTAGTATTAGATTGCTCACATTTGCATCATCTATTTAACTGCATGGTGCAATAAATTTTTGTACGAGTTAAAAATGAGTGCGCACTACAAAATTTTAGTTTGATTAAAGGTCCATGGCCATGGTCACACTTACTTGCACAATTTATGTAGATTTGGACATTTAAACTCGCTTAAAAAATATAATATGTCCATATGAGCTTCATAAATATATAAAATTAATGCGTGATTCCAAATGAAATGCAGCATTATTTTACGTTGTGACAAAACGCTGGGTGCTGATATTACTGTCAAAATTATCAGAAAATTAAGCACTTTTAGGAAAATGGATGAAATACATATGTTAATTTTTTTGCGTTTGTGTATCTTTAATTAATTGATCGATTGGTTGGCTGGTTGAGTGATTGGTTGATCACGTGATTGAATGTGTTGTTAGGCAAATGCCGTGGCTGCAGCTGAACGACCGATGCCTGTGGTCGACCAACGATAATGCTGTGGAGTGTTTTCTGTTGCCACATCGAGATGACAGACTGTGTGATGTTAATGCCAGCGATCAGAGAATACGTCGCAGTTGTGAGAGGATGGTCAGATTTGTCGGAGCTGGTGACGTCTGTCGGTTCGTCTACAAGGATGGCGTGGTTGTTGCTGGCATGAGGTCTATTTATACAACATTCTCACGTATTGTCCAAGCATGCTTGTTTTTTGTGACTTATTTGAAGACATCATTGTTTTGTAAACTAGTATGAAATGCATCAGAGAGCTCTCATTTTCAAAGACTTCCGCGTTCAGTTGTTTGTCATGAATTTAGTCAGTAAATGTGCCATCACTAGATAGCAAAACTTTGTGCAGTGGTCAGTTATTAAATACCTCAGAAACTATTTTTATGTTCAGTATTGGCTTGATGCAAAAATTTTCAGCACTAGGCTGTCTTTGGCCTTAGCCTATGCCTAATCACGTGCGTGATGTGTGCTTTTCTTAAATTGTTGTCTGTAGATTTTGTACGGACAATCACCAGTAAATTGTTCTGTAATATTTTGTGTTTCTGTAATAAAATTCAGATGTTAGTTTCGGAATTACTGTTCAATCAGTTACAGTAGGCCTTGGTCTGGATTTAGGAATTTTTCAACTTTACTCCAGACTGTTTTTTTGATTTGCTGAGCTCAATCTTGGTCAAGAATCTTTTAATTTTGTGAACTGTACAGTGTGCTTTGCTGCTTTTTCTTTGTTTGATGTCCTTTGCTCTTGTTATGAAGCCAATAGCTAAAAGGGATATGGGTGAGTTGTAGAACATTATTTTTGGCTAGATGGATGGTTGACAGCATGGTGATAATGTTGTTGGTGATGATGTTTTGGTGTATGAGATTCTTGTGTGTACTAGCATAGTGTGTGCATCTCACACCACAAAAATTACTATGAGATTTCGTGTTTCACTGCTTCTACCACATGAATGTACCGCTGCAAGACTAGGCGAGTTTATGCTAGGAAATTACAGAATCAAATAACTTGACATCAACTGGTGTTGTATTGTTACGTGAACAGCTCACTTTTGCGAGGACTCATAAGCCATAAAAACAAGATTCTCGTAGGAAAGTATAGTGTGAGACAAACGTTTTTGTTTATTTTGTTTACTTTGTTTATTTTCTATTGTTTTTGTAGTGATGGCTGTGTAACCGCTGTCAACACTACCACTGGTGTGTGCCTGCTGCGCTGTCGGCCATATCACACCAGTGTTGTGCATTCTGTCGACCTCACTGACTCTCAGTCGGTTGTTGTGTCTGGTTCTCGTGATGCTACTGTCAAGGTCACTATTAGTCAGCCAAGGTCAAACTGATTGATGTAGCATGCTTTATCTCATCGTCAGCCTTGTATTTGCTATTATTCCATTACGGCCGTCACTGTTGAGACTGTAGAGCGCAGAGTTCTATCTGGCCAGATGCCACGTGATGGGTGGCTGGCCAATCGCAGTGGCAGCTTGCATGCTCTTGCTTGGTGGGCAGTCGGGCTGCAGACGAGATACCACACAATCATGAAGATATAATATTCTTTGGAAGATCTGTGTTTTACTCTTGGCCTGATCCCGTTGTCACCGCATCAGCTTTTGTAGTTGTTTGCTTCTAGTATATTTGCTACTTGTTGGAGATTATAATATAATCCTCTGGGCTTATTCTGATATGTAAAAATATTAAAATATTTTTCAGTTATTGCAGTTTTAAACTTAACTAAAAATAAATGCTGTTTTGATGCTAATGCGGATGTGGCAAAACTGTTAATATACATTTTGGTTGGAAATTAGATTAATTTGCATCGTTTCATTCTGTTAGTCAGCAGTTAGTACTTAGCAACAGTTGTTTGGGTTTATATGTAAGTATTTCGTCTTATGAGCAAATTGTCTTATGCAGCCAAACGTACTGAGGACACCAGGTACATAGGAACCCTGCTTGATAGTCACATGAATTGAAGATTGATAATTAGCAGATTGCCATCATGCTTCATATCTGCAGAGAGCTTATGTAGTCTTCATGCGATCTGTGTCGTAGGTGAGTCGATTACAGCAACTTGATGCTGAGACTGACAATAGCCCAGAAAGTCCTGTACTTGGCTCAGTGGAGCTGGGTGATAGGGTCTGGTCAGTTGCCATCAGTCCTAATGACAGGTTTGTTCACACTCAAGACAGAATATGGTAAACTAGAAGGTGCTCATGAGAGTGCATATTTCCGCCAAGTGAAGTGATGTAAACGCAAGGAAAGGGGAGTCAGAAGGAAGAGCCACTTCGCTGAAGGGGAGGGAGGTTAATGTAATAGCCGGCGTTGCTGCTTGCACTGTTGGTGCAATGACATCATTGCTATTATTAGTCATCGTGTACACACACACACCCATCGATTGATGGACACACAGAATGAACGATGTACACAACATGGAACAACGGACACATAGAACGACCAATCTCATAATCTTCTCTAATGTTCACTACATTCACACTTGGCGGAGATAATAACATTATTTCGGTGTTTTTCACTTTGCAATGTTTGGAGCCGGCATCGATGGATTTTTGCCAGACTTTTGTCATTAGTGCCACTAAGGACAAATGTGAACTGGTTGAGTTTTGAATACAGATATTCGAAGATTTCACAGAAGTGTATAATTAATTGGGATCTGATAAATTTGTTCTGGATGAAAAATGCACTAAGTCATAAAAATTTGCACTGTGGATGAAAATGAAATCCTTGGCTTTGTATAAAAAATCAAACAGAGGATGCATAAACGTGAACATATGTGTCTTACTTGGCTGATAGAAAATATTACTGGAGAAGGCATTGGCAGAATATTGCATTAAGCGTTAAATAAGCAATCAGCCAGTCTATAGGCAGTCAGTTAACAATATATTAAGACTTACTTCAACAAGTTCTTACATATATGATGCATCTGCTTTTGTGCGTTTTCTACAACTACACTGTGTCCAGAAAAAAGTAACCCCCCTGGACTTCGTACAATAGAAATGTCAAATCTGAACGAATCTGATTAAAAGTCTCTACGTTTAATCCCCCAATAGATTGCCAAAGTGATTGCCAAGTTTCGCTGAAAAAGTTGTTTCTTAGCAGAGTTATTAATTCAATTGTTGAATATCGATAACAAAATATCTCTCTTATCAACATGGCGTTACATGAGTAAACCCCTGTGTTGCTGTACATAAATTGGTGTAAATCTAACAAACAACATTTGATTCTGGCAATTTTTACGTCAACAATGCACCATTCATTTGCAATCAGATTGCCAAATTTCAGTTAAATCAATTAAAGCAAACAATAGCTACAGAGGTTTTTGTGAGGTTACACCAAAACATTTCAGTTTCAGGTTTTTGTGGATGACGTCGTCCACAAAGACCTGAAACTGAAGTGCTTTGGGGTGATCTCACAAAACGTTTTGTAACTATTGTTTGCTTTGGCAAATATAACTGAAATATGGCAGTTTATTGTCAATAGGTGATGCATTGTTGATGTAGAATTTTGCCAAAATCACATGTTGTTTGTTGAAGTTACACAAGTGTACCATAACAGAAAAGTTTACTTGGTAACGGAGATATTTTGTTATCAATAATATTTTTCAAGTAAATTTGGCAATCATTTTAGCAATTTATTGTTGAGTAAACCTACACAATTTTATTTAGATTCATTCAGATTTGACATTTTTATTGTACGATTTCTTGGGGGTTACTTTTTTCAGACGCAGTGTAATTTGCAGTTTGTACAGAAGGCAAAGTACAAATCTGTCTGTCTGTTGTCTGTTTGTATATCTAGCTGGCTGGTCTGTGGTACAGCTGCTGTTCGTCAGTGTTATCCTCTGTCGCTGTGGCAACTAGACCGGTAACATATACTTTGCCTGTTTACTATTCATCCTGCCATTGACTACAGCCTACATGATGCAGCAATTGTAACCTATTGTTTTATCAAAATTTCGCTAGAATGTGGAAATCTCTGCTGATTAATCTAATAAAATTTGATCTGTCAGTTCAATGCAATACAATGAGTCAGGGACTCGATTCAGTGCAGAATGATGCACTTAGTTTGCTTGTACAAGTTAGGAATGTGAATACTGCATACCTGTTGTTGAAACTATATTATTTGGTTAGCACTGTAATGAGGAAGTTAGATGTATCGTTTTTATCTGGACTTGCTGTATGCTGTAAGCTGCAGACCTATACGAATCGTATCATTCTGTACATTGCGCATAAAAAACACTCCACTTTGTGATTGTCTTTATTTTTGTCAAATGTGTCCTGATTTTCAATTTTTTTTACTATCACAGTCTCTGGATAGTTTGCAATAAAGCAATGGCTGAATATCTCACCACACATTAACTGCATTGCTACTTTACCTTATGAAATATAAATGCAAGAAAAACCAACTCTGAGATGGGTCCTCATGCAGAGCTATACAGGCTTTTATCATTGCTATGTGTGTGGTCTGTGTATGCATTTAGGCTGCAGCGGATTGGCTGTCTGGGTGGTCAGGACTACAGACATGGTGCCGGTGTTCTGGACATTCAGTTTGACTCCATGTTCACCTTGTTGACGTGTGGTTATGACACAATTGCTAGATTGTGGGATCTGCGCATCTCTCTTCATCATTGGTCAGTCTCTTTCTTTCTGTCTATACCTCACTGTGCCTATCTATCTGTGTGTTTATATAACTATAGATCCGCTGAACACGGGGCCATCTTTTGCCAGCATGGGGCCCCTGGCACTAACTTACGTGCGGGGCCCATAATACCACATGGCGACCTGTGACCATACTATACCACAAACCGTAGGATAAGCCTAAATCTGTAAGGTATAGGCCCGCATCTTGTATGTTTTTAGGCTTACAATTTAGCGAGCGGAGCGATCGAAAAAAAATTGAACCTCCCTCCTCCCCAAAAAACATTTTTTACACTTTTTAATTGAGTTCAAGTTATGACAATAATTCATTTATAAGGTGATGAAAATTGGTTAGATTGATCCGTGGATCCATCGTTCGTTGTGATGATCACTGCCTTAGCGCCGGGCCCTTTTGGGGTGCGGGGCTCTTGGCACATGCCAAGGTGCCACCTTCCTAAAGACGAGCCTGGCTGAACTTATCGACACCTTTGAGCATAGTCTGAAAACTGAACTGTTTGACATTGCCTATACACTGTGTCTCAAATAGAAAACATCCTGCTTTCTTGGTCTGAAGTGTCCTTCATTTTCCAATATGCATTTTGCCTAACATCATTAGTTTTCCTTGCATTTATATTTCACAAGCTAATGTAGCATTGCAGTTACAGTGTGGTGGAATATTCAATAATCAGTTTACTGCCAATTGTCCGGAGAACGTGCCAGTGGAAAAATTTGGAAAATCGGTTAATATTTGGCAAAGACATTGATCGAATTCAGCATGGAGGCTTGCAGAAGATGGAGGCAGCTTGTGGAGACAGCTTTGCTCCAGTCTGGGACATACCCGCAATGATGTTGATGATGATGATATACACATTGGCGAAGTTGGACGTGTGCCTTTGTTTGTCTCTCTACATGTACGTCTGCATGTGTCTGTATGTGAGTGTCTCTGTCTGTCTGTCTGTCAGTGTGAGTTCGTGGGAGGAGCCATTTGACTCAGCCCTGTACTGTGTGAAATCTGACGGTGGATCTGACGCATTCCTGGTTGGTACTTCACGTCATAGCCTCATCAGACTGTGGGACAGACGACATCGCAAACCCGTCCAGGTTCTGTGTCTGTCAGTGTCTGGGTATATGTCTCTGTCTGGCTTTATTTCATTCTTTATGTTTATATCTATCTGTCTGGCTTTCTCTGTTGCTTTCTCTCTGTGTATACTACTGTTTAGGTCTTTCTCTTTGTCTTCATTTCACACGTACAGTTGTAGATAATTATTACCATTGTTTTTTGATCTCATTCTTAACTTTGTTTAGCATTGCAGACATTATTCCGCCTCCTGAAAGATACCTTTTTTTACATTGATGTCGTTTATTTTCAAATCATTCAGCTTTTGTTATCTGGATGTCTTAATAGGCCACATTACGGGTCTTGCCTGTTCATGTGTTCGTCTGTCCATCCTATCTAAAAACAGAATGCATAGAAACACCAGGGGAGAAGTAACCACTAGTATTGCATAGTACAGTCTGTAGCTAGGCGGACAGCCGCATACCATGTTGACATTGGTCCAGCATCTTTGCTATTATGATTGTGAAATGATCAGCTGTTGCATTTATCATATCATACACAGTATATTGGTGTTAGTTGCTTTGTCTTTGTGTCTTTGAGGTTCACAATGGCATAACATCACATCTATATATTTTTCTCACAAAATGTCTTAACTACAAATTTCTTCAAAAATGCAAAATGTTAAATATTTGTCTTATAACAGAAAGCAATGTAGCAAGCAGATGCATTTGTTGTTTATCAATGAACTGTTAAACAACACTAAAAGCAATGGGAAAATGCATAGCATAGAAAGTTGTTTCTCAATTTACTCAAAATGTCATCAACCGAATATAGGATGTTTTTGCCATTTTGTTCCTGGTCTGTATAGGGTGACACGATAGGTCGTGAATGTGTACGATTTGAAATATAAGTCTTTTGTTAACAGTTACTAACATTAATTTTATGTTGCTTTGTAGATACATTAAGTAAAATTGTTCGTATAAAATTTCATAGCTGAGGCTATAGTACAGCATTTAAAATACTTATTTACACAACGCTGCTGTTAAATTAACACAACAATGGACCGATAAACGTTAACACAAGCGAGGTCGCTGTCTACGTCAACTGGGTGATGTCACTGTTAGCTCGTATGAAAATCAAGTATGTAACGGACGATTGTGATACTTTGCACACAAGATTGCATTAAATTTTCTTAAGCGCTGATACCAGTATAATAATTATTTTATATTTTCAACAATCAGTTAATTTGCTATTTAAAATCGTTTACGACTGTGTCACCCTATATGTTCCTATGTGCATGCAGATGTACTACGCATCGCGTGCTAACAGTCCTGTCTATTCTTTGGCGTTCAACTCTCAGCAACTGTTCTGTGCACTCGATACAGGAATTCACTGCCTTAACTTCTCTCTGTGATTGCCACGCAACAATTGTGATGAATTGAATGTGCATGTTTTGACTGGAAAATAATATGTTCCAATCTAGTTTCTGTGGAAAAATGATTTCTAGACAACCTTTGTGATAATTATGCTTGTCCTGGCCTGATTTTTGCAAAAAAAGGAAACAACTTATATACACGCTTTGTAACTACATCTTTTGAGTGGAAAATTCGCAAATAATTCTCTGGCCTTGTGCCTACAATGCGAATAATTCAGTTCGGTTATTTGGCTTAAATGTCTTTTTGGAATGTGAAAGATTTAAAGAAGACCACACAGAAAACACAAGTAATAGGAAATTGGCAGAAAAATTGTGCACTTCAGCAAAGGCGTTGCATTCTGGTTTAAGTCATAGAATAGATCTACTGGTGGATCCTTAGGAGGGGGAGAGGCAATCCAGCCCCCCCACTTTTTCAGTCTTATGCAGTGGCCAATAGGCCACATTCCTCATTGAACCAGCATGCGAACACAATAAAAATATTTTAGCAAAAATGATGGGAATAATTGCCAAAATGCTTTCAGTTTCAGGGCAGGGCAAACATATCCTGTAGCCTAGAATGGGGCCTCCTGAGCAGGCCCCATTCTAGGCTACACGTCCAGGCTCCCATTATATTATAAACTCGTGTCACGTTTTCCACCATTTTTCAGTCTTGGATCTACCAGTGATTAGATCACAATGATTACAATGACGTCACGATGATGTGATGATTATGACTGTGACTATGACTACGCCCAAGTGCTTTCATGTTGATATATTTTTGACGTGCTGCCTTCTGAAACCAAGAATTGACGGTTGTCACTGTCTCCGCTTTCGGTGCTTTATCAGGTATGCTGTGCGACGTTTTGAATGATGACGATAAACAGTGTCATAAAGCTTCTGTAGTTTTAAGCCAGCAGTGAAAAGATCACATGAGGAAACGAATGCACCCCACACGCTTAAATCCAGTCTTGGGTCTGCCAGAAGTCAAGTAAAACTAGAATACAGTACATACTCCCGCAATGCAGACGGGTTGGGTTTTCAGATCTTCAGTTTGTGTAACTTTTTCCGAACAGAAGTTATATCAATATCATTCTAAGGCCTTTCTGCTTGGCCGTTCGTAGTGAAAAATGGTTTAACTTTGTAATGATTTACCGTTTTATGGCGAGTTAGAATATATTGTCAGTATTATTGTACACCGTGTCTCAAAAAACAGTCAAAATTGTTTTTGTCATAACTTTGTAAAATTTCCACCAACATTGATAATTTTTTGTATGATGATGGCCAAGACCATATTATTATGTACGGTGCACTCATTTACCACCTCACCTTATTTATGTCAACGCACTACCGTGTGAAACTCAGATGCTCCAAATTGTTACATCACGCAGCGATTATTTGTATCAGATGGCTCACCTTTGCATCATCAATTTGACAGAAGGTGCGACGTGGTTAAATAATTTTGAGGTATTAAATATTTTATGCTGAAAACGGCAGACAACAAAGTAGCTGGCTGATGAGCTTGAAACACGTCTAATCGATAAGTGAATGAATTTGATCAGTCGATCGTTGATTCTGCTATCAACCATTGGCGTTGCATCTAAGCCATTGCATCTTTGTATGCGGAGCACACTTTGGCATAAATTTTAATTTGCAAGCGAGTTGTTATACAAACTTATAATTCTGTTAAATAATTCACATTTAGTGTATTTTGTGCCTAATTAACTCGTCACAGTGTTTACTTGAGACAAAAACTCAGCATTGTGCAACAGTTTGGAGCATCTATGTTTCACATGGTAGTGCATTGACATAAATTAGGTGAGGTGGAAAGTGGGTGCACCTTACATAATTTTGTCGTCTTAGCCATCAACGTGCCAAAAATTATTAAAGTTAGTAAAAGTTTGATAAAGTTAGGGCAAAAACGATTTTGACTGTTTTTTTTCTGAGACACGGTGTAGGAGGCTAAGCAGTGCAACAGAACTGCAGTAGAGTGGAATAAAATTGTTTTACTTTATTGTAATTTTATGCGGACTACTGCAGTTAATAATTAGATGGAGCCGACGTCGATCGTCTCCGGTTGTTTTCGTTTGTTTTATTTTATTTCGTTGCACGTGAAAAAGCTTATGGTGAATAGCATTGTATCCCGTTTACACGAGGAAGCATGTGGCTGAAGCACACTTCGTTATCAAGCCAGCATTAAGAGTGCATGTTTGCTCTAAGTGTGCTTCGCGCATGCTTCCTCGTGTAAACGGCTACCTACTTCAAACAACAGCAGTCTTTGGTCTGTGGTGTTTTTTTTCCTTAGGCCTAGGATAGGCTACGTCTGTCTGTCTATTCGTGCCTTACTGAATTGTGGTACATGTCAAAACAGTTTATAATTTTGCATGTGTCTTATTTGGCATGTGACCACGCCTCTTAAAACACTTGCAAAAGTTTTCTTCACGCTAAAGTTTTTGAAACTTGAGTGTTTTTAAACATCTTTGTAGGATGGTGCACGGCTTGAAGATGGGTAATAGCATACATGCCGTTGTTTGCAAAATGAAACGCCAAAAAAAATCTTCTTGGCTTCCGCCGACCGCCCAGTCATATCCAGCGTGTTTTGACGAGTTTAATAAAACATGGCATGTAACCACGTCTGAAATATTTATGCCTTCGCCATCATGGTGGCCGGAGGCATTATGTTTCCAGAGTGTTCGTGCGTGCGTGCGTGAGTCCCAGACATTGTTAGCAAGATATCTTTGGTATAAGTTTGTTGACGGAATTTGACCAAACGTTCGCCACTAATGGATTTCGGGGCAAGGACGAATCTGTTAAATTTTGGGGCCAGGAGTCAAGGTCAGGGTGGAGTCAAATGTGCCCCAAAATGCACTTTTTGGCTTTGCAGTTTTCACGTGTTGGCGGAGCTATAATAGTCGGCGGAGTCGCAACTTCAGTCTGGTTTTACAATGTTTCATATACCTGTGTGCACTACACTCGCCTATCTTCACCCTGTTTTTAAGCCGTGCGTTTTAGACGATATAAAATAACACCCAAAACGTATGCAAAACAGTTCTGAAACACGGTAGCAAATGTTCGATGCAACTCGTGGCTATTCCTTTATACACGGAACGTTAAAACTGTGTTCGAAGCGACAGCAATGTAGTGAACTGGAATGAAAGCTCCAGTTCAGTTTATTTCATTTTGTCGCAGTGAACACACCTTTACGATAATGCCTGAGAGCAGCAAAACTGTCAACCTTTATAGGCTTAAAAGCTGTACAGTCTGTCACGTAGCGTGCTTTTCATCCTATAGATGGCCTAGGCTATATAGGCCTACAAATACAGATGTGATGTGACGAAAGTCACTGACTTCAAGTCGTGACCGTTAGGCGGTCACGCATAAGGCATAATGAATTTGGTCAGGCCTAGCCTATACGGCTCAGTTTAGCATATCGTGGGTAACTTATATAACGATGCAGTAGTGTCGCACGGTAGGTCTACAGGGTGGGCCAAAAAAAGTAAGCTGTTGTACTTTTTCCATATCTTCGCTAAATATTGACCAATTATCACAATTTTTTCACCAGTAGACTCTGGAAGAAATTTGCTACTCAGTGGCATGCACATCACACTTATTATGTCGCTACACTACCTTGTGTAATATAAATATCCAAAAAAGTACTATATCTACAGATTTTAAGTAAAATGTTAAATATAAATGATAATCAGTGTCAAAAAGGTTTACGTGTAGCTACGGAGTAAGTTTTCATCTTTCAAAAATAGTGTACAACTTGTAGGGCCGCACAATTGAAATACATTGCTCTGTATGCTCATGCAGTTAACTGAGCAAAATTGCAGCCATCAACCAGCATTAATGTACATTGAAAATTAGTGCACAGTAAAATCGTTTAAATTAGTTGAAAAATGCTTAAGATGTTTTCCAATGTTTTGGCATTTACTGTGACTCATATTTTAACATTTAAGTTAAATACTTCAAAAATTTACCATTAGACCTTTTGTTCATCTGCAAATATTGTATGTTTTGGATATCTGTATTTTACGAGGTATGTGTAGCGTCATAATAAGTTTGGTGTGCATGCCCCTGAGTAGCAATTAATTCGTACAGAGTCCACTGGTGAAAAAATTGTGAAAATTGATCAATATTTAGCGAAGATATGGACAAAGTGCAATAGCTTACTTCTTTTTTGGCTCACCCTGTATATCAGGAAGTTTTGCTCTTTTGACGTTTCGCCAGTAGCCTATCCGTTTCGCCCCACTGAAAATTGCGGACGAAAATGAACGGACGGCGAAGTCATCTTCGCCGTTGTTCCCTCCGTCTACGACGTCCGTCCGTCTCTGTCGTTTTTAGCCGACCGTACTTACGTAACGGTCGAGCTTGTGGTATACGGTTGTCGTCCGTCGTCTGTTTCTCCGTCCGTCTGTCCCAATCAGTAACGGATGTGTTATGGTTAAACGGTGCGAGATAGGGCGCAGGTTGCTATTGATCACTAGCAGGAAGTCGCATATTGGCTTTCAAATGACATGAAAATTATTGACCTTGGATGACCTTTGGTCATAACGCACTATGGTATGAAAATTGTGCTGTATTGTGGCTAAACGGTAAGTCGTAGGGAGTCGGCGATGGTACCATCGGATAGGATGCTGGCGACTTTCTTTATGGTTGTGTACTATAGAAACTTACATTTGGATTTTTCTACACTCCAGTGACTGTGTTTCTGTCCGTCTCGTTTGTATATTCTGTCACCTTCCTGTCGTCTGTCCTCTGTTTACTATGGATCCGTGTG
>Ga0209367_1010295_pt1 | contig 12560 bp, 4 predicted proteins | sample WorMetLIZISLAND2_FD_187412 | JGI IMG/M metagenome (GOLD analysis project Ga0209367, IMG submission 187412) | Marine gutless worms symbiont microbial communities from Max Planck institute for Marine Microbiology, Germany - Olavius geniculatus... ... | reverse complement strand
GTGAAATCGTACCCCCCTAAAGCGCATTTTTCAGAAGACCATATTTCGGCCCCTAGAGGGTGCTGCGCCCCCAAATTTTTACACGTGCTAGAGAATCACCAAGTCTTACTAGCGCACCCCCCACTGGGGACAGAGGCCCCCCTTAAAACTTTTTTCAAAGGAATCAAAAATTGGCTTAAAATGCAATAAAGGAGCGCTTATAACTTCGGAGTTAGGGGGTGCAGCCCGACAAAACTTTGGCACTTGACGCGGCTCTAGGTCGAGGTGATAATGCACATACAACTTTTGGGGGCAACGCCCCCCTTTAAATTTGGGTGTTCAAAAAACGGACTCACGTTGGGCTTTGCCCCAAATTTCTAGTTAATTCTGATACGAGCATTATGTTATGCATCTTAAATCATTTACTGAAACAACAGAGGTTACCAAGTAGGTTCTTTCTGAATTATGGAACTTTCGTTCGCACGTACTTTCGCTCCCAGGAACTTTCATTCCCTGGAACTTTTGCTCCCACAGCCAAAGTAACGTGGTTTCACTCCACAGCATGAATTATGATTATTTAATTGATAAACTAAATGGTATTAACGTGTTACAGCTTCTTCGTATCTTTGTACAGCTTCACTGTAGTGAAAGATAGCAGGTTCCAGCAAATTATTTTATTAATTATTTTTATCTTAAATTTGTTAAGTTGCCTAAATTTTTCCTCAAATTATATTTCTTTATAAATTCTTCCTTGAATTATATTTTTCGTCAAGTTCTTAACATTATTTTAAACCCTATTCTCTTCCCTAAACCTTAAACCCATTTTTAATCTTTCGAAAAACCTTTATAGACTAGCTGTAGCACATCTTCCCTAGCAATAGCTGGGCTTTCGTTTTGAACGTTTAGCATCTACACCGCATGCTGGCGTTTTTTTTTGATTTCAGCTGCTTCTATTAGACCGGTGCTATGATCACAAATTCGTGATCGCATCCGCCGATTGCCTATGATCACGACTGTTGTAAGAGCCTGCCTCACGGCATACCGCCTGCCATAGGCAGCCTCTTACGGCAGCCGTGATCATGGCAGCTAGCAACTTATGAGATCAACCTTAGCAAGGTACAATGCCAAGGTATCATGCCTTCATACCAGTCGGCCAGTCAAGCCTGGCAGGACTAGGTTCGAATTCATAACCAATGTTGCAACCTTAATTTCGGTGTACATCTATGGCTACATAATTGTACGAAATATCCTAAAATGTGCACCCTAAAAATTTAATAGCTAACACTAACCCTAACCCTAACCACTAAAAAGTTTAATAACTAACAAAACTGAATAAGCTGCAATAACTAACCCTAACCACTAGCGCCACCTATCTAAGGCCACCTGTCTAATCTATGCCCATGACAATACAGTGGTTGCCGTGATCATAGGCAATCGCCGGACTATGATCACGAATTCGTTCATAGACACTTCCCTTCTATTAAGCATTTTCAGCGTGTAGGCCTATAATGTAACTCTGAGTGAAAAACACCTCATTTTCGCTCACGTATAAAAGGAACGAAAGTAAGTGGGAACGAAAGTTCCAGTTAATGTTCTTCTATTCCTAACTCACCGGTTAGACAACTCATCGTAGCAATGGCTATCTGAATGACCGCATACTAATTTCAGCGGCTTCGGCAACATGCGGAGGATATTAAAATTCATTTTAAATCCTCGATTGGTATTTAGTTCAAGTTCATTATATGTTCAGTTTTGGCTACATTTCGCACATTCGGCAGACCAAGAGAGAGTTTTTAATGTTATTCACTGCACTAAAGCGAAAAACATTCAGCCATGACATTATGTAAACAATGTGTCAATTTTTGGCATATGTACCGGCACTCGGCAGTGGGCTGGTTTTTTTCAAGTTTACATATTCTTTGTCATTTGCCGTGGTAACGCGTAAACAACTTCCGGTTGTTCGCACAAAGGCTGTTTTTTCTTGTTTTGTTTTTATAATTATAAAATGGATAACATTGTCGAAATCGACCAGACACTGGTGAAATATAGACGATCAGTTAGAGAAAAGGCGTCCGGCACGATAAGTGAACTGCGACAGATACTGGAGCGTGAACCAGTCGTTGGCAGTGCGACGTCTCAGTCAGTCAACCAAACCGAGTTGGTGGAACGTTGTGATTACTCGTATGGAGCAGCTGGTGAGAGACTACGCAGCATGCTTGCTAACGCTGATGTCAGTCAGTCACGACCAGCCAAGACAGTTCTCTTCTCTGAACCTTCTTCGCATCAGGTATCAGAGATAGTGACGTCACGCCCTGCTGCTAAAAACACTGACACTGTAACTGCTGATGAACTGTCAAAGCTAATGCACAGTCAAGCCGGTCAAGCCCATCAGATGCAGCAGCTGCATGCACAGAATCAGCAACTGATGACGAAAATGGAGAAGCAGAGACGGCAACTGCTGGAGGTAGTCGAGGAGAATCAGATGTTACATGTGGAATTGAAAAGAAGTGTTGTTGATGACATTGTCAAGACTGCTGGTGTGCCACCGACATCAGTGTTTATGCCTCCTGCAGTATCTCTGCCAACTCCTGCCATCTCTAGTCGTCATGCATGGCAGTCAGAGCTGGAACGAATCAGCTCGTTGCACAAAGCCAAGACATCAACGTTGGAAGCTCAACTGCAGTATTCAAAGGAGGAATGCAGTCGACGTGAGCAGCGAGTGAATGAGTTGGAGGCCAAGCTGCATGTGATGGAGATGAGTAACAACTGGACAGGTCCAACATACGGTTTATGTGTCCAGTGTGCAGAGAATGAAGCTGTCAGCGCACCAGCACTTCAGCTGACTGTTGACACACTCACTCGTGAACGTGATGAATTGGTGTCTGAGCTTGCACGGATCAACGTCCACGTGCAGCAGCTCTTAGTTCGCGAGGCCGATGCCTATCAACAAGTGAAGTCGTGCGTTGAACTAGCGGAACAGTCACAGATGGACATGTCACAGGCGGTTATTGAGAGAGAACAAGTGCGTGAGCAGTTGGACAACTTGCAGCGAAGATTTGATGAGAACACTGCAAATACAGAGCAGCGAATATCACAGGAGTGTGATGTTGTCAGGCGTGCGAGTGAAAGCTCCTGTCGGCAGCTGGAATCCAGGGTGAAAGAGTTGGTCGAGCAGCTGACCGAGATGCAGTGCAGCCTGGAGAAATGTTCTCGGGAAAAGACAGCAGTCACTGCTGAGTTAGAAGCTGCTCGTAGTCAGCTCAGCAGTATTGACGTTGATTACAGCAAGGCAACTGACAACATGAAGGTAAATGTGACTCAAGCTCATTTTGAGCGCAATCTAGCAGTGCAACAAATGTCTCGACTGAAGCAGGAGATTGATCAGCTCAGCTGTGATCGACATGCAGAGAAGTGTCGATTGAAATCAGAACTGGAAGACGTAAAAAGAAGACTTGCGCAAGCAGAGAAAGAAGTTATGACCGCCAAGGAAGAATGTATCCAACTTCATGAGACGAATCAGACACTTCACAAGCAACTCAACACCATGCAGCTGGCAAAAGAGAGCATAGAGCGGAGCTGTAGTGATAACATAGACGCGGCCGAGAGACGCGCTGAGTTACGTGAAATAGAGCTGAACAAACTGATAGTTACTCAGCAGACAAAGCTCACAGAGTCAAACAGTCAGCTTGAGGCAATGGTTGGCAAGCATGAATTGCTCGTGCAGAAGTTACGTGAAGAATGTCGCCATCTTCTCAATGAACTGCAACAAATCTCGTCCAAGTACAAAGCTGATAACAGTCAGCTGCGGAGGCAGAACAAGGAGCTACAGAGCAAGGTTGAGTGGACAGGTCGCCAGTGCCGAGAGCTGAGCAACAGACTGATGCAGCAAAGTCAGCTACAAGAGAAGATGAGACTTCGACTGTCTGAACTGGATTGTCAGGCACAGCGATCATCCCAGCAGAAGTTAGATCTGCTGGCGAAGGAAAGTGTGCTAGTGTGTGATAGACAGCAGCTGGTGGGGCAGGTTGAGTTCCTGCAGCGTCAGCTGATGGTGCCACCTGTCAGCAGTACTGTTGCAGTCACTGACACTCAGGACTGACATTTCACATGCTGTCAGTATGGACCAGCAGCAGCAGTAGGTGTACATGGCCCTGAATTATTCTGCCACCATGCCTGGCCAGTTTTGAATGAGTTTATTTTGCGGCCTGGCCCATTGATTTTCGACCCAGTGCATTTTTCTGCTGAAAATCCAGGCCTGGCTTGGCTGGACCCGGCCTGTTTTACCAACATTACATCATGGATTTTCGTTGTCATTTTTTTTTTCAAATTTAAGAATTCTACTGCTGACTTGGTACGAACTTATGTTGCATGAAAAACAATTAATGTAAAAGTTTAATTTATTTATTCAGTCAAAATGCATTTTGCATGTGAAATTGAGAGTTTGAAAAATTGGTTCCCTAATGTACTGGTACCTTTCCTGCTTTGTATGAATTTGGACAGAGTCCTGTTGATTTTTTGGCCAGCCTGTGGATACATCTTAGATAGTCCGCCTGATGATGATAAAACAAGTGAATTACTATAACAGAGATGAAGGCATTGTAGCTACACAGGGTGCAGTACAGGATGGTTAAAAGTTTTTCAGAAGTAGCTAGGTTTGTATTTTTATAACAATTTAATTTGTTTGTAAATTTCTTGCACTGTATAAATTGTGATAATGAATGAATCATACGGATATTGTGCCAGCATGATTCATTTTTATTTAAACGTGTGTAATTTGCTAATTCAGTGTGCAGGCAGCTAGCTGTATTGGTGTTGCTCATTTGTTATACGTCATTGCCATCTGGTGTGCAATGCATGCTGCATAAACAGCATTCTGACTTATTATCTCACTTATTATGCTAGGAAAAGATGTCAGCCAAGTGCTGACATATTGTGCAACCTCACTTTACCATGCAGTGTATTGTAGTGCACGTTTTGATAAGTGTTATGGTCACGCAGTTCATAGTGTCAGAGTGTGCCAGGTCAAAGATGTCAGTGGCCATAGCATGCTCAAAAGTGGCAATAGTGGCCATCCAGTGGTGCCACGCTTGCTGCACAACCCTGCCGCTGACCTATGACCTTGTGACCTGAAAAGTGGCTTGCTAACCACCTTGGGAAACGTTCACTCTAATTTTGTTTTTAATGCTTTTTGAGTTAGGAGCTGTACGGGCAAGATTTGTTATGTTGCCACTTGGGACAGTTGCATAATAAGTACTCTCTCAGTACACTCAGATTATGAAGCTGCAAAATACTGTTTGTTAAAATTAATGAGTGAGTGAGTGAGTAGAGATTTGCCGTCATATTAAACCTCTACTCACTTTCATAATGTAACGAACAATATTTTGCAGCCTCATTAAATTAATCTCCTTTAGCTGAGTTCTTATATAGAGGTACAGACTTCATATATGACCATTAGCTTCAAGAACAGTAAAAAAATCTTTAATGTTTTAGTTCTGTTTGATTTTATGTCGGTTTAAGTTTATGGTTTTGGTTCATCTGATTTAGATTGTCTGCATTAGTGTTGTGGTACACGTATTTTCACTCAGTAATTTTCAGAGGAATTGATGAACCGAAAACAGCAAAAATACCCCCCACTCCATTACTTAATATCTCTTGTTAAAATATCCTACAGACAATGGTTTTGTGGCTTACATATCCCTATCCCTTTTGGACGAAGTTTTGTGCCATGGTGGATGTCTACATACCATTTTTATTCTTTGAATAACTTTATGAAACATTGGCTGATTTTGATCATTCTTAGCAAGCACCATCAAGAAAAAAACTTGACGCAATTGACTTTAGTTTTGTCCTCCTCACCTCAATACTGTGACTACACTACCTTGCGAAATGCAGAAGTTGTATTATGGCCGTTGACAACAATGAATTCATACTGGGTATCATATGCGTTGGCTCAGAAAATCACTGAGACCACAAAAATCATTGAAAATCTACATTAATCATATTCATTTGAAGATTGTACGTTGACAAGCTGAAATGCATCAACAGCCAGTGAGCCGCTCTGAGTCGCGAGGTTACTGAACGTACTGCTGCCAAGCTGCGTCAACGTCTACACTCTTGCTTTCGTGCTCGAGCACATGCTGTAATACAGATGATGTGATGTGACAGGCACGACTGTTTGAGAGATAATAACTGTTATTCGTGTTTGTCGCTATTCGGTTGATCATTTCTGAGGTGATGCATGCGCTACCCAGTTTGAACTCATTGTTATAAGTGGCCAAACGACGACTTCTGAATTTCACAAGGTAATGTAGCAACAGTGTTAAGGTGAGGTGGCCAAAACTATAGTCAAGTTTCCTCGTGATGCTGCGTGCCAAAAATTATCAAAATTGGCCAATGTTTCACGGAGTTATTCAAAAATAAAAGTGGCACGTTTTTTCTCAGACACAGTGTATACGAAGTTTGCATACAAGGGGTTTGTTTTTTTATTGCGCATCTGATTCGTTCACAGCATATGGCACTATATAAATGTGTTTTCATTGATTGTCCGTGACTGGTTGTTCTCTCTGCTGTTTTGTAACCTTTTAACCGTTCACGTTTGCATTCTAATTTTAAAATGACATAATTATCTTATCTTACCTTGATGCGTCGATTGCATCCTATGTTCTTGTACTGTTGTGTGTAAAATATGTTTCAGTCGCTGTGTGTGAAATACAACCGTTGTCCTGATTAGTGACCTGAGACTAAGAACGCCTGAAAATTATTTTCAACTTTGTCACCAACTATGGACTTAAGACTGAAAATCGCGTTCTTGCTCTTGGACTTTTAGTCTTAAGATTTTGGTCTCCGTTTTGGTCTTGGACGGAAGTTTGCCAATGTGTTGTTAATCATAATGTAGGCCTAGCAGATTTAGTTCTACTTTTGAACTTAAAACTTACTGGCTAAGCAGCTGAACGATTCTACTGCTGTGCGTCAGTCTAATAAAGAAAGCATTATTCAGGTAATGACAGTTTTAAATTCTCAATCGTCAGATTTAGATTGACTCCGCATCTTTTAGACCTTTAACTTAACGAAACTTATCCGTGGCCCATTACTGAAATCTAAAATACAAAGTAACCCAATAAAAATTAAATCCTGAATTTTTTTTTCACAACTCACTGCACATACCGGTATTTTCAGAATTCTTTCACTGATAAACTCCGCAATTGTTTAGTCAAGAATTGGGTTTCAGCTTAGAATCGGTCTTAGTCTTGTTCTCGGTCTTGGTCTAGGTTTCCTGGTTTCTGTCTCATCGTTTACATCTCTGTGTGATCACGGTGGTGGTGTGTATCCAACGCTGCCAAGTAGGCCTATAGGCCTTTACGGTGCACAGAACTGCACGCTGCTTGTTCACACTGCAGCGTCTGCAGTAAATACCAACCTGGTCAAACGATCGTTCTCCAGCGACTGAACCGGCAGATAACCCAGTCGCGGATGTTTTCTGAAATATTGCTTTGAACGAAATTTATTCTTGATAGTTTCCGTGAAGTCGCGTATCTCCTCGCCGGACGTGGTCTATAAAACCATCAACATCCATTCCCAGTGCGTTTATCATTCGTTCAATCATTCAGCAAAGCACACAGTCAACAAATAACTAACGCGGTGTTTCATAAAAAATGGACCCCTTTTTCTTTCTTTCATAATTTACTCAAACGGTAGTCGATGTACATGAAATTTTTACTACTTGTAGCTGAATAAATAATAATTTAAAATATTTCAACAAAATATGGCTGTTAATTGAATATTCTTTGCTAGTCATGACGAAAAGCTGACGTCATAACGTGCCGTGAGTACAAGCTTGCTTTTTGCAACCGGTGCTGACAGTCGCTGTATAGCTGCCCTGTTTTGATGGTAAACTTATCTGGTTCACTGATGACAAAGTCTTGAAGTTTTACAGTTGCAGCCACACATACTGTGCATAGTGATCGCATTTACGTGTCTGTTCGAATAGTTTGATTTTCGCATGTTCGAGCAAAACAGTGCACCAGCATACAGAGATTTCAAGATGGTTGAGTGTCTGACTTTAGCCTTCATGTTGCTTAGTGCTGACATGATAAACATTTTTTCATCAGCGAACCAGATTAAGTTCCTCATCGAAGCAGGGTAGCAACTGACAGCACCAGTTGAGACAAACAAGCTTGTACTTACGACACATTATGACGTCAGCATTACGTCACGATTAGCAAAGAATATTCAATCAACAGCCATATGTTGTTGAAATATTTTGAATTAATATTTCTTGGGTTACAGTCGGTAAAAATTTTGTATAAATTGATCATCATTTCAGTAAATTATGAAAAACAAAAAGAGGTTCATTTTTATGAATGTGCGATGTACAAAAGATGTGGCTCGCCAGGGAACAAGGGTACGTGTCCACGTCTACTGTCGCCCAAAGCATATAACATTTCTTAAGGAGGCAATTTTTAAGACTTCAAAGGCTAGTAGGCCTATATAAGCAGCGATGACATCATTTTTTAAAAATTTGAGCCCCAGCCTGAGAGAAAGCAAAGACGGCTGGCGTCGGATGTGGCCCAATGCGTCCACATGGACGCGGAAAGAATCAAGGTCATGGTCAAGGTCAACAATCAGTTACATTTATCGTAGTAAAATTTGCTGGACAGGCCCTATGTGACCTAAATCCTTTTCTGTAAATCGTGTAAATTTGGCGAAAAAAACTGCGAAGCTTATATACACTTACGGAGACGCAGAATTTTTCCTAGAGAATCGCTGTTATTGGCGCACCCGGTAGCCCTACAGCAGCGATCGGTAGTTTGCTTATGTGCGACGTCACGAAATAAACGAGTGCACATAAAAACGACCTTGTACGGCACACAGTCGAAATGCTGTATTCTGATTAGCCACACGAACAAAAAAATAACCGACTCACCGCGAAGCAGTACTCCTGCATTGGGTGCGTGAGCTTGTGGCCTTTCGCTCGTCGTCCGGAGAAGAAGCAGTTCTGACACATGTCAAAGCTGAAACACTTAAGGCATCGATACCTAGACAGTAAACACATTTTCATTGTTAATTGTTTACTGTCATCGTTATGAGATCTTTGCACGAGGCTAATTGCTTGAATGTGCTGTGCTGCTTCAGCATGACACAGCCTAAATTTTTTCCACGTGATCTCACAAAATCGCCGTCGGTAAGATGAGAGAAATTCGGTCATTGTCCCTTAGATGAGAATCGATCACACGGGACGCAAGAAAAGAAGGTTTAAAAGGTTAAAGGTGCGTACATACACTATAGCTCTTGGCAAAAACAAGAACCCGTCTCAAAGCTATGGATCACATGCCATGAGATCACACGGCGACACAGGTGCACGCGCCCCGTCTTAACGCCAGCCAAGCTGGCCGGTATTCGATTTACCTACCACGGAGGGATGGAAGGTTGAGTTAACATTGTTGGTTGGTTATATGCGGAGAAGGTTTACCCGTCCGCAGACAGTCAGCCATTCAAGTTCTAACTACCTGATAGCAACGCGAGACCGCGAATCGAGCCCACAATCTCCTGATCGTAGGCCTAAGTCCGACGTCCAACAATAATACCCCGTTTACACGATCGAGCAAACGTCTAGCAGGCATCGAGCAAACATCAAGCAGGCCTGATGGAACTCCGCCCCTGGCTTAAATGTAGGCCTAGGCTTAGCCCACAGCTGATCACGTGTTATATAGGCCTTCCAATTACAACCCGTCTTCCCTCCTAATTAGCATGCTAATTACCATAGATCGTCGAGCTAGCTGGATGAATGCTAGCAAACATCGAGCAGACATAGAGCAAATGTCGAGCAAACGTCGAGCAATTAGCACGTGTATTTTGAATACATTTGCTCGACGTTTGCTCGATATTTGCTCGATCGTGTAAACGGGGTATAACGCTACCAAGGCGCACTGCATTGCAGCATTTTACGGGACATACCGGTAATAAGAGTCGTAAAACAAAACGCTATCGAAGTACTTCGTAACAGAAACGTCATAGTGTTTCGCTAAGCGAATTTGCTCTAAAAATGCGGCAGAGTCAATACGAACCTAAACCCGATGATTGGAAATCTTTTACAAATTGAACACTTGACTTGGTGCTTGACGGTTTCGGACGCCGTGAGGCGGTGCATAACCGGCAGCCAGACCAGCGTCTGAGGCTCCATCTTCATCCACTCGATGAACTTTCCCAGATCAATTGAACGACCTCCTTGCACCTAAGATCATGTACATAAACAGGCACACGCCGCAAGCGTCAATCACTGATCTGCAGATCATGGCGACATGGTCGTCCCGTGCTCAGTCACGTACTACCTACTCGGTTTGGTCAGCGCACTTTTTGCTTCCTGGCACCAACTGTCTGCATGGAACAAACTTCCTTTAAAACTGAACAACGCTGACACACACCAGTAAGCAAGTGCTTCAAATTAAGCCTCAAAGTCTTCATAGACGTGGCTTTTTTATCGTGCCTACTCGAAACTGAGAAGGTAGCAGGTAAAAGGTAAAGGTGGTGCATACGTCGTAGCTCCTTATGGAAAACCCATCGCAGAGCGACGAAGCGTTACCTGTTATATGGGATCACACAGTGTGAATTTTGTTTAATCTTCAAATAATGTATACTAATTGATTTAATTGAATATTGATATACTGTTATGCTTATGTAGCTACTTACACATGTACGCCTCCTTCATCGACAATTCATCGTCACGTTATCAGACTGCTATTTGTGCTTGCCCGCCATTGTTAAAGCTTGGTACGAGGAGCATTTGAATGCGTCTGTTATGCCAATGACATTGTAGTCTACAGTATGTTTTTCGGTTTTCGCTTATCATCCACTAACGTAGAATTTGTTAGCAAAATTTTTCTCGAGCCCACGGCGCGGTGCGTGTGATAGGCTAGTCTACCTGTTGAAAGCAGCTGTTGACGCTAGGCTCGACGTTGTTGCCACCGAATGATGTGCTCTCTCCAAGTTGTCGTGGCACCTGGACGCATTGCTGCAGCAGCAGGCCCAGCCTTGCCTTATCAACGGCGCCAGTGTCGTCCGCCACCAGGCTGAACAGACCTTCACATGATAATACATATCATGCTAATGTAAAAGCCCGGACATAACACATTCATACATTTAACACGTATTGTCCGATTTTTTAAAATTCTTTCAACAGCCAAAATGGGAAATCAGAGGTAAACTTCAAAACACGATTTTGACATGTAACATTTTAAATGCGTCATGAGTAGCGAGAACTTACCGAATATCACGATCTTTTTTTGAAATGAGAATGTGTCGTAGTGTGAGGGCAAAATTTTCTCTGCGGATTTGCACAATTTACATGGGTCGTCCTTCTGACCTGAAAAGGTCTGTACTCCGTACCTTAGTACCCTCCCCCCTGGCCAGCTTTGCGCGCCTGTACTTTAATGATCTTTATTGCTGAGTGTCTTAATATACTACCACATTAAATACGTTTACATTACATTGCCTCAGACTGACATCAATAGCCTGCTATCATCTAAAAATATTCAGATACGAATGAAGAAGAACGAACTGCTGTATTTTTCATCGATGTCTGCCTTACACATAAGAACCATTGCGACTCGGAATGACAGCATCGGCAACTGACCACTGCGACCGCTGCAACGTAAACACGCCAAATCTGACGCTATAATCAACATTAAATGGTAAAAACAATAAAAAAGATATACATGACGACCGAAACACAACCATTATCAGTTCATTATTTTCAAAAAGTAAGCCTGTTTATAACATTACTTAACGGTTAACGGGCTAAAGATCTATCATCTACTATAGAATGACACAAACAAGTTTTAATAAAAGTAATCAAAGGTTACAGCATTTCACGTGATTCGATTAATACAATTAGAATTACATCCTATAGAGTTCATGCATTATTAAAATATTTTACACTGGCCAGTAGCTAAAAATATAAATTAAAATGCATTTAGCGAATCAACAATGACTAAGCAACTACTGATGAAATTGAGTCTTAAATTATATTTTCATTAGGCCTACTTGTCGTAGACGTTGAGCAGCCAGTTAAGCATGAGATCGACAGTGAGCGCTGCGTTGATGCGTTGAGTCTGCAGATGAGCACAAAGCACGGCAAGGTATTCGCCGAGTTCTACCACACCCAGCGGCGCGTCAAACATTCGATCCGTCCGATGACTTAGGACTTCCAGCGCTTTGTCAACGCTCAGCTGATCCACTGCACCACACCACAACCAACGCACTCATAATAATAATAATAATAATAGGAAAGGAAAGGAAAGGCCCTGGCATGGGACGCTACAGTCACATCTACGCTGGCCGACGCATAGGCACTATATTCATAAGTCTGCCACCACAGCTGGAGCGGCAGCCGAATTAGCAGCAGCAAGGAAAGTTTCAAAATATGATGATATTCCAGCCTCTTTTATGTTTCAGCCTGTTGCGCTGGAAACTCTGGGTCCTATCAACGAGTCAGCCATTCGTTTTGTGGAGGATTTGGGCCGCAGAATTTCAGCCGTCTCCAGTGAGGCTCGCGAGGGCGTATTTTTGTTTCAGCGGCTGTCGGT
>Ga0209367_1010293_pt1 | contig 12562 bp, 13 predicted proteins | sample WorMetLIZISLAND2_FD_187412 | JGI IMG/M metagenome (GOLD analysis project Ga0209367, IMG submission 187412) | Marine gutless worms symbiont microbial communities from Max Planck institute for Marine Microbiology, Germany - Olavius geniculatus... ... | reverse complement strand
TTAGGGGGTACCCCTCTTCGACGCCCTCGTTCGAGGGGAATCCCTGCACCCAGTGGCACGAAATTTTGTCACGATAAATCAGAGATCTTGGGGCAGCCCACAGTGAAGATTTCGTGATCCTAGCTTGCACCGTTTTGATACAGATCACGAGTGTGACAGACGGACGGACGGACGGACGGACGGACAGACGCCCAGACGATGGCAAAGACGCGCGAAGCATTCTGCTTTCGCACGTAAAAATTGAGAGACCTCCAGGACACATATTAAACTTTCAAAAAAAGTTCTGTCCAACCCTGGACTAATTTAATATAACACCAGCAATATTCTGGGAAAGCTATGTTGTTCAAGACATTCCGGATCACAGCAATAAAGCCCAGATGTCTACGTGATAGGATGATGTTAAAACATGCACAAATGTCCCAGACTCCTGACAGAGTTCAGCACAGTGGATCAAGGAAGCAATACACATCGGGAAAAAACAAGACAAGTAAATGAACAGAGACGAGAGGTCCTACCAACTTCCACACATGTATGATTACTTACTGTCCATCGCAGCAACACCTGGTGGGCAGTCATTCCAACGAAGGCAGCAGCGGTTGCCGAAACATCAATAAAAGCAATTATAAAGGTTGTATTTTGAGGAATTTTTCATAACTTACGGAGAGTACAGCATAGATAACTAATCTGAAGTCCTAGACTACCAACAAAGTGCAGCATAGATAACAAAAGTGAGCCACAGATAACTGACCTAGACTCTCGATAGAGTCTGACGTAGATACGTCTTTCTTCCGTGGATAAATTCACTTCATGGGTGAAGCTGCTCTTTGATGATAGTGACACCTAGAAAATGTATTAACATCAACAGTATATTCCATTCTGGCAGCGTCTACCAAAGTTTCCTGCTTTGCAGTTCACATCCAAGGCTATTCGTGTGACACTTTACCCAAGTGGTCCTAAAAATGTCTGCAATTTAGACTATGTTACAACGGGGTTGAAACACTTGGGCAGATACCCAAAAACCAAATGGGTTTTATTGGGTCAACCCACTTAATAAAACTTGCTAAATCTCACCCCGGAAAATCCTATTTTAGTTTCTTGTTCCACTAATAGTGCAATATCTTATTACAGTGAAGATTTTGAAACATCTAAACCTATACAAATATTCTGGGGAGCAAGTAAAAACTCAGACAAATCAACCAACAAATTTTTAGCCAAGATTTAAGTTACATCTTTTCAAAAAACAAACCAAATAAAGCCCCGAAAACCCAAGAAGCTGAACTTTAAAAACGGTTTTTGTTCAATCCTGGTCTATGATGACAATCAACAAAAATCGCAATACTAACCAATGGTTTGCCAGTACAAGCATTGATCTGATCCTTGGTTCGACGAAGAAGTAAGCTTTTGACCAGCGAGTTCAACCGCAGCTGTCCATTCTCTGAACACAGCATATCAACTTATACATCAAATTAGAAAAAAATATGCCAGTCTGGTGCTGACATACTATGCAGCCATCCGCCTAAACAGGCACAACCGAAAGCCTAGCCTCTGACCTTTAACTTTTAAACTAAATATTAGCACAATGATTACTCCTTGCCCAGCTAATGTTCCTACCAATCTTCTGCTTTTCCACGCCTGTTTTCAAGCTAAGAGCATGTACAAAATGAATGGATTAGACAGATAGATGAAAAAACTCGTAATGTGGCCTATTAATATTGATAATTTGGCATCAAACATAGAATATACTATAGCTAAAGCACACTATGGCTAACCCTAACCCTATCCCAATAACCCTAGCCATACATCCCAAATATTATATTTGAGTTTAATCATACTATCATACTGTAATAGAAAAAGTCTGTTGTACTATTTCACCTAGTTTTAAGATATACAGAACTTAGCTATAGCGGGCCATCCTTGCCGTCGGTAGGGCATTCAAACTAGCAAGTCTTTCTCCAACAATTTTCCGAATTTACTACCGACAGTGGCCAACATGGCAGACCAAAAGCAACTCCAGAAAATATGGCTGGACAGACAAAGATGAAAAGCAGCAGCTGCGGTGACATCTGGCAATCACCAACGCATATAATCATGATGGTGCGTAAAACGTAAACTGTGCACGCCTTACATACAATCAGGAATTAAACAGTTGTCAAGATAAACATCCTCCTCTATCACACACTGTTCAACATAACCACTGCTGACTGCAATGATCGACACTTCCATGTTGGCTCACAACTTTGAACAGAAATTTAGACTGGACAAATACCATGGATTAGACATAGTGGAAAAACACACAATACACAAAAACACAATGACTCCTCTCTGTCTACAAGGGAAGAGTGGAAGCATGAAAAAGGAAGCAGCAGTAGTAGTAAATCAAACTAAGTCACGCAAGACAATACAATAAATAAGTAAAGATGACAATGATTACAATGAAGACGACAATGACATATCTCACCAGTCTTATTGTCAACTTGTCTCTTCCAGACTTTGAGCTCATCGAATGGAGCACAACGCAGAAACCTACCAAATCAACCACCAAACAGCCAAATGAAGATGAATGTAAATACTACCTTATCTTCTTCTTTCTCCTCTCTCTCTCTCTTCCATCAAGAAAATGACGATTGAAATACAAACCATAACATAATACAAAAAAATTGTTGCAATTGAAAGACTGAAGCAGAATGGTAGAATAAACAAAAAAATAAATAAAACAAGTCAATGAACCGAGACGAGGGGTTCTACCAACTTCCTCATATCTACGATTACTTGCTGTCCACTTCAGTAACATCTGGTGGACAGTCGTGCAAAGAAAGCAGCAGCAGTTGCTGAAAGGTCGACAAGTTAACTAAAAAGGTTGCAATTTGACAAATTTCTATGACTTATTAGTTAACATTTCAATATATTAGTATATTCAAAAGCAAAAGGTAAATATTGTTTTTCCCTTTCAGTTCTCAAAGAAATGAGAACAGATAAAGTACCAGTATATGGGGTCTATCAGTAGTAAAAGCAATGACATTTTATGTTCAAAACGTCATCCGCAACCACACAACTGATAATACTACTTCTGCTACTATTACTAATCTGTAAGCACAAAAAGCTACAACAAGCACAAAGTCCTTTCCAAGCCATAAGGCACATAAGATGATGCTGATCTTCCATTTCCTCAGCCCTCAGCCAGAGACTAGTTTACACTGCAAGACCACAAACACGAGGCTAATGCGTCGTGCGGTGTGGTACTCTTTGTACCAATTGTATGAGAGACGGCCCAGCCACTGACTACTACAACTATCACTATCACCAACACTACAACTAGCATTACCTGAGTAAAGCGTACATATCCAGGAGGTTATTGTGTATTGGCGTGCCAGTGAGAGCCCATCGACTGGAGGCTGAGAGTCGACAAACTGTCTGAGCTGTGTGACTTTTATGATTCTTGATGCTGTGAGCTTCGTCAATGACCACACGGCGCCAATGCACCATGGACAGCACCCCAGCACCAGAGTCCTGTCAATCATTCAATCACTTAATCAAATAAATGATGAAACAATCAAACGAAATCAGTCGGTTAAGACACATTGCACGAGCATAGTCAAAGTTGCAAAGAACCCAAATTTTTAAAAAAGCCCAGCCCATTGGGTTTTTGGGGTTCTAATGGGTTTCAGGTTTTTTTTTGTTTTTTTAGGTTTTCTTGATAAATTTTGAGATTTCTATGGGTTTTCAGATGGTTGATTGTTTTGACCGTTTTGTAAGCATTGCGGGTGATGATGACGCCACTGTAGTTGGCCCAGAGGCTGAGCGTGGCTTGATCAATCATCATCATCATCATCATCATCATCATATTCGTTTAATACATTAACTTGACAGAACGCAAGCATGTGCACAATGTAGGCCTAACATACAGTAAATATAAGAGTTTAAAAAAGTCCACAAAACTATGTACATGGTCGTCCACGGTATAACTACAGCCGTTCAACTGAATGGGATCAGCTGATCCGAGTTCAACTTGGTGCAACGTAATTCAAGGTGAACTCGGTTCAACTCTTGATCTGGGTTCAGCTGAACCGAGGTCATGAAAGACGTGCACTGCATCCATCCATCAATTTGTGACATTCGCATGAAATCGTGCTCCCAACAGAACTGAGTGCTGCTGTCTAAAAAATAGCAAACTTGCTAATTTGGTCAAACTGCGGTACAGGGTAAAACAAATTGCAGAAAGAAATATCATCGGATTTGAAAACACACTATTTGGCCATGCAACAACAGTGAAAGGTTTAACCAGAATCTGTACACAGCTCATAATCTTAGTGAAAAACAGACAGATAGATGGACAGACAAACAAACCGAGAGAAAGATGGGACTAACCAAAGTACTGTAGCACCAGTGGCAGTCACATCAGCTATGAGCTTGCCTCTGTGTGAGACAGAAACCTCAAACACTACTACTGCCACTACTATAACAACTACTACAACCACAACAACAACAACAACAACTACTACTACTACTACTACTGATACTAACCAAGGCAGCATCAGTAGCTGGCATATCAGCCGAGTGCTTGTCTTTCTGTGAGTCAGGAATCTGTATCTCGCGAGAGACAATGTTGTACGTTGTTAGCACAACATCAGCCACAGCCAACCTGTCGAACAACAACTACTACTACTACTAATAGTAGTAGTACAACAACAACAAATACCACTGATAAAACAACAACTACAACAACTACAACAATTACTACTACTACTACTACTGCAACGTCAGCCCTGCACAACCTGTCAGACAACAAGAACACACACATGAAAACAGCAGCTGTGGAAATAAGCCATTAATCGCACAGCTTTTACCTATTTTCAATCTCATTGTTCCATTGTGGTAGTACACTGTGTTTAAAAAAACACATCTTTACATTTCCTTTTATAACTCCATGGAAAATGTTCAGATTTCCACAAAATGTTCAGGGAATGTTCAGGAGGAAACTAGTATTCCATCAGTGTAAAAGTTAGATATTTTTTTGCTTTTGATGACGTCGTGCTGACGTCATATTTTCGTGTTTCTAAATTATGGGTTTCACCTTTGAAGACAGCAAGAGTTATGGAGCCGCAAGTTTGTGCAAAATGTTTCTGGACAATAGACAGAGAACTGAATATTGATGAAAGAAAACTTCTAAATAAAAAAATTGACATATCCGGCAGTATCAAGCCATGCGACTGATAGTGGGCAAGTGGTGATCCACGCAGTGGCACAGTGTGCAAACGCCTGTCAACATCGACAAAGTTGAAGATCTAGCACTCGAACAAAAAGACAAACCATGGAAACAGTTCACAATGAAAAATTGCGTGACGAATTAGCATATTTTTGGGTTCAGTCATCACATTGATTAATTTATGTGTTTTAACATTTCATCAAATGTCTCCCTTCAATGGTAAAACCCATAATTTACAAACACAACAATATGACATCAGCATGACGTCACCAGTAGCAAAGAATATTTAACCTTTATACTGATGGAATACTAGTTTTCTCCTGAACGCTCCTGAAAATTGTGTGGAAATCAGAGATGTGTGGACTGCAAATGCGTTAGTCTGTGGACTCAGATCCGCAGGATTTTTTGCGGACACGGACTGATGTAGATCCTGTTTTGTGACAAAATTGGCGGACGCGGACTGACGTGGATTTTGTTCTGTGATGATATTTTTGATTTCTGTGATGTATTTTTTCCTAATAAAAAGTTAAAAAAAGAAAAAAGTGATGCACATTGTAACGTGCATAGCACTGTAGCACTGGAACCAGTAAATTGTAATCTGCTATAGGCCTAGGTGTGGTGGCCTACCTTACGTACTAATGACTAGAGGTCTAGGCCTATTCAGTGCAGACCACAGCTGCCGAAAATTCCCATTTTTAAGTGGAAAATTCCCCCTATTTTGTAAAAAATCCCCAAAATCCCCTTTTTCTACAACTTTCAATTATCACACCTACTACAATTGCAGAACCAGCGCTATTAGACAAGATGTCGTTTTATGTAATTTTGTAAGCATATCCATGAAAAAAACGTCCATATTTTTTGGTCTGGGAGACTGAATCTTTATTTAAATTATTAATTATTACATTATTTTTTCAGACACTAAACTCACAATGGTTCATAGCAGAGACAGTAGTTACTGTCATTTGAAAAGGGAAAAGTCCAAAAGTTGTAGTTTTTAAAACTCAATTATTGCACCTATTACAGAAGCAAAAAACTGTTTTTTAAATTCAAATAAACACACGCATACTCGACATTATCGCACATGTACAGGTATGTCTAGTTTCAAACCAATTTTTCAGATTTTCCCCAAATCACTGGAGTCTAATTTCAGATTCGATTAATCAAGTATTCGGCACATACCTGCATCTTAACATACTGTCACACTATAGGATATAGTGATGTATCAATAAAGTACAGTAATAAAGTAATGTACGAATATGATATTTGTTCATATCGCTAGTAATTGGTCAATTTCAATTTGTTAATATGCTTGATGCACCCGAAAACGGTAATTCAGACCATTTCCCAGAAGAAAAACGCCTGAAGATGCAAAAAATTGTATTTTTCGCAAAATTCCCGGGAATTCCTGTGGGAATTTGGAGGAAGCCAAATTCCCGGGAATTCACAAAAGGGAATTCCCAGTGGCCTAGTTGCGTACGTGGACGCGGATCTAATATTTCTCTTCTGTTGCAGATGCGGACAGACAGCAGATTTTTGGTCAAAATTTGCAAACTAAAGCAGACTCAAGAATTTTAGGATCCGCACATCTCTGGTGGAAATCTAAACATTTTCCACAGAGATATAAAAAACGTAAGGGTGTTTTTTTCTAAACATAGTGTAGTAGTGGCTATTGTTGTAGTCGTAGTAGTAGTAGCCGAGGGCTTACAGCAAAACCTCAACACTATCGCAACTGCCAACGAACGTGCTGGTCTCACAGTCAACACAAAAAAGACTAAAGATACTAGTCCAGGAAGCAAATTCACACGGTGCCACCAGTCCAGTCCATCTTTCTCCATTGCTGGCAACACCATTAATACAGTCTCACAGTTCACGTAACTGAGCAGTATCCTCACCGAAGAGTGTGATTCATCCATCGACATACAGCGCTGTATCAAGCTAGCCTCCGCTGCCTTCAACCGTCTCTCACAACGTGTTTTTCTGAACCGGAACCTGACTTCAATCACTAAAGTTGCCGTTTACAATGCCATCCGTGTATCCATTGTCCTGACCGGCTGTTAAGCCTGGGTTCATACCGACGTCACGTAAAAAGCCTTTGAGGCCTTCCATATCCGCTGTCTTCAGAAGATTCTGGGTTTGCGATAGTGGCATAAAGTTCCCCATGTCGAGATACGTCGCAGAGCAAACTGTAACTCCATGGAGCACATTGTCACGCAGAGACAACTGCGTTGGCTCAGGCATGTCATCAGAATGTCATCCAACCGTCTTCCTCGTCGTGTCGTGTATGGTGAACTTCTTCAAGGGTCTCGTTCACAGGGTGGTCAGAAGAAGCGCTTTTCCAACCACGTAAAAGCCATACTGAAAAAGTGCAACATCCAGCCAACTGGTTGGAATCCCTTGCAGCAGACAGGTCAACAGAGCGGGGCACCTGCAGAGTCGGCCTGGACACATTCTCGTCTGAGTATATCCCTGCAGGCTGCAGAGGACCGCCGTACACGCCGGCATGCTGTTGCCGCTTCAACGCCAAGTGGCCCGTGCTGCCGTGTATGCAACCGTGTGCGCGCATCTGACTTCGGATTACAAAGTCATTTAAGAAGCCACAAATGACTATCAGCTCAGCGTCAGTGTCGTGTCGACGGACTACTTCAAGGCAAAGCAAGGCAAGTAGTAGTAGTAGTAGTAGCTATGCTTGTAGTAGTTACCTGTGGGCAGAGCAGACACGGTTAGGTCCATGGTACATCACGACATCTAGAGTGCCAGGTTTTACTCTACGCTCAATCTCATTGTTCCACTGGTGGACCAGTGATGCAGGACAGACCACCAGTGTGCCACGTGACTTCAGATGGACTACAAATAGCAAGCATTAGTAGTTGTGGTTGTAGTAGTAGTAGTAGCAGTTGTAGTTGTTAGGCTGCCCGGATGGGAGGCATTGTGTTTTCGCTTTGTTTTTTCTTATTTTTCTTTTTAATTTTCCACTTCTCCCCAAAACCGGACAGTCGACCAAGACCAAAACTGGAAAGAATGAAAAAATTAAAGCCAAATTTCAGCGAGATCCGTTGAAGGTTTTGAAAGGAGAGGCATTTTGCATGTCTAATTGATGACCTGATGAAAGACTCCTCCAATCGGACTTATGATGCTGGATGGTCTCGCGTTAATATTACTAATTTGCTGTTATGACTTCTTCAAGTTTTCCACCAAATATTTTTTAGACAACAGAATATTGGCATCTAAAGACTTTCCTATTACATCAATCATATCCGGACATACTTATCTTGCATCACTGTGACTGTTCGCATAAATAACGACCACTATTTAAGCCACATCAAACTCCTGTGTATGGCAATAATGATAGTAAATGCATGAAATTGTCAAAAAATGTTGTACCTTTGTGTCCAGCAGATAGCCAGCCTGAGCTTGTAGACTTAGCATCATTATGATCATCATCATCATCATCAGCAGCAGCAGCAGCAGCAGCAGCTCTCTGATGGAGTATCAGTGATATTAAAGTTAGTGTCTTACCAAGACCCATGTCATCAGCTGACCACATAATTACACACACACACACATTAGCAGTGTATTAGTAGAGTAGTATTGTGTAGTAGTAATAGTAGTAGTAGTAGTAGCTGTTGTCATAGTTGTTGTAGAAGCTGCAGCTCTCTAATGCAGTACCAGTGATATCAGAGTCAGTGTATTACCAAAACCCATGCCATCAGCTATAACATCAGATATAACCGGCACACTAAAAAGTGTACAAAGCAACAAAACAGAAATGAACTGTTGTCAATGTGGACTTAAACTAGTTTTCTAAAGTGTTTTTGATTTATGTAGGCCCAGGTGCAAGGGCTTAAGAGTCTTGCTGTTCAGCTAACTGGTTTTATATGTTAGAAACTGTCTACATCTACGTGGTGAGTAATCTTATTTTATTTGAACACCTAGTTCAACTTCTACAACATAAACTGGCAGTTTAGTTCAGTTCATCCGCTAAAACACGGCTTGATAATGTCTTTAACCTTTTTTAATGTATCTGAAGCAAATGAAAATGTCAACCCAATGCTAGCTAGCTATATGTTCTCAACCACTCACTGCACGACCCTAACCTTTGACATCTGACCTTTGACCTTTCAAGCTTAAAATGGCGCCTCAATGACACCTGCTCTGCAAAACGTTCACACCAGTTTTGGCTATTCTAAGCCTTTCTTTCAAGTTAGGAGCTTGTATGAAACAGACAGACAGATAAGTGATACCAGCAATGGGGCCTATTAGGATGGCCACATAATAATAGTGATTGATTTAATAAACATCTAAAATATGTTGACAGTATTTCACTAGCAAACACTTGAAAATATTACCTCATAAACAGGTATGCTAAGCCGGAACAGCCAGTCCCGTATTCACTTGGGACAGGACAAATAAGTTTAGATAATATCTTAATCCTATCAGTGCAAACCAATTACCAATTTTACACTGTACCAAAAAATAGCATCGGTTTACATGGTAATTGCAGCAACGGTTATTTTTTCTTCCTCACAATATTACTGATTCAAATGTTTAAAAGTGGACAATAAAACGGGACATGTTAAAAACGAGAATAAATTGTAAAACAAACCCAGAATGCCACCGGAAGGCTTCTGCTGCTCGCGCCAAATGAGCCAGGTCAACGCCTGCCGCTGATGAGTCATAAGTGGGACAGCCAGAGAATCTGGGTCATTCATCTCCGTATCGGCACTCGGACATGACTCAAACTGCCTATAAACAGAACAATGATGGGAAACTTGGACAGCGATGGAAACCGGGTCACTCATCTCCATATAAGCCTGCAAACATGACTCAAAATGCCTACGAATAAACATAATAAAAAACTAAAGTAAACAAAAAGCGGTACCAGTTCACAGATCACACCTACATAGTTGTCTCAGAAAACTGGACACTTATTTAATTTCCACTTGAGTCCGACAATCCTGCTTCAATATCAACAAATTTTGAACAGGAAAAAATCGTCATTTTATCAGCTATTAATGCTGCTGACATTTTCCGGTATCACCCACAGAACAGGCAACTGCATGGTAATACTCCAACGAAACAACATCAGACACAAAATTTTAAGTCACTAAACATTATAAAGTAAACAAACTGCTGATTAGCAACATCACAGTCAGAAGTTACAATTATTGTTAAGTTCCTTTACTCATTCACAGCCCAGAAGACGTCTTCTCTATCAGTCACGTTGCTATGCAACTGCAGACATTCGTCACGAAAGGAGAAGACGTGTTCGGCCCCTGTCCAAGTAAAGTGACACGACCTAACCTACATAGAACTAACAGCATAGCATGATCTGAGCTAGAAAATCAAGTCACTCACTTATGCAGCTGTTCGACGGCCTCAGCTGTTACCTGACCTACATGAAATAGCCGTGAGGCTGTCATCCGACCTCCATACAGAGCTGCCTCCCGACCACCAGCTACAAGACATCGGTCAATTAACTGATTAATCAACTGGTTGGTGGTGTGGCATGGCGCTAACACGTTGAGTCAAATCAACGAAGTTTCTCTACAGCAGGCCCAGTTAGTAGTTGGATGAGTTGACTGTTTGCGGGCGAGTAAACCATCTCTGTGTGAAACCACCCAACAAGGTCAACTCAGCCTTCTACCCTCCACGGGATGGAAAAATGATTATCAGCTTTTGGGCTGAGTAGTAATAAATGTCAATGGTAAGTGTAATACTGCAGTGGCCAGTTTAAGCAGATCTGAGACTCAGGCCGATTGGCCGGGTCCAAAGTTTGTCAGAAGCATTGCACTCGTGCTGCTCTGACCAAATGATTCGAGTTAACTCTTGCCATGACAGTTCACTGCTACAATGACAGCACCATAAACATTGTTGTTGCTATTACTATTAATCACTTGTTTGTGCAATGAGTCAATGCAGCACTTAAAGGTCCATGGACACCAAAATTAACATATATATTTTATCCATTTTCCTAAAATTGCATAATGTTCTAATAATTTTGACAGTAATATCAGCGCCCAGTGTTTTGTCAACATGGAGAAACATACATTTATAGTCAATGATTTACAGACATGATCTAAGAAACGCGACGCTATTTTGGCTAGGCTGCACATCCGCTGACGTCACCGGTGTGGCCTATCAACATCATGAATATTAATGGCCTTAGCCTTATCTAATGGCGCCATGGGCTAAGCCATTAATATTCATGACGTTTATGGGCCAAACTGATGACGTCAAACTGATGACGTCACCGTATGTGCGTGTGCCTTGATTTTTTTGACATAATGTAATGTAAGGCCATATTTTCGTCACAATCAAGCGTTAACTTTGTATATTTACAAAGCTTAAATCAACATATATATGCAAGGAGAAATGTCTAATTAAGAGCAACGTAAATTGCGCGAGTGAGTTTGATTGTGGCCATGGACCTTTAAGACTAGAAACAGTGACCAGCTTTACATGCTGCTAAAACAGACACATAACACATCACTTCATAATTACACAACACAAGACAAAAAAGTTGATGGTCCACCACCATGACTGATAAAGCTGGCGTTGCCCATGCGAAGGCACACACACAGTCTGTTAGCTTTACTAGTACTAACACTACTACCACTACCACCACCACAACAACAACAACAACTATTACTGCTACTACTACTACTGACCGTGGTGAAGCTGTTTCTGGACATGAGCAGGCAATGACACACAGTCTGTTAGCTGTAACCGACGTGAACCACCTGATGCCAAAGTTCCATTACTTCCCGTCACAGTCCGACTTCCGGCGGGTTTTCCTGCATTCGACCAATGAGCTGCACTGACAGTCGACTGTCCCACTGGTTGCGGTCTTGTCTGGCCAACGGCTGAGCTTATATGGTGGACATTTCCAGTCATGACAACGTTTTGCGGAGGTCTAAATGGTTGGTGGACGTCAGCCGTGGATGGCGCAATACTACCATGGAGACTGCTCTGCACCACGCTCGATGACTTTTCTGCTGCACCACGCAAACAGTCCCGGAATAAAATAACAACAAATCAAAACCAATGCACCTTAAAAATGCACCGATATTTGACTTCTCACAGCTGAGCATACGAGTCTTTTAACAACATCATATTTCTCATCCACAGAAACTACAGGGTGCGGCAAAAAAAGTAGCCCCTAAAGTTTTTTGCCGTTTTTTCAGCAACCGCTTGGAATTTTAACATGGAATTTTACAGGTTCATTTACAGAAACGTTCTACATTTAACTGCTAAGTGAAGTATGATTCTGTTGAAAAACGACGAAATTATAGACTTCTGAACATGACTGCCTACCGATTTTTCAGCATTAAAAAATGTTTAAGCTAAAAATGCTATTTA
>Ga0209367_1010292_pt1 | contig 12563 bp, 11 predicted proteins | sample WorMetLIZISLAND2_FD_187412 | JGI IMG/M metagenome (GOLD analysis project Ga0209367, IMG submission 187412) | Marine gutless worms symbiont microbial communities from Max Planck institute for Marine Microbiology, Germany - Olavius geniculatus... ... | reverse complement strand
ATTGGAGGCGAATTGCATCACCCATTTAACTTGAGCCTCTACTGTTGGTGCCACAGGAAAACCTCAGCTGGTACTCCGTTCTTAAAATTTCTCGCAAAGTAACACATGCTATTAAGTGCTGATTCTCTAACGATTATTTTTGTCAAAATCTATAGCTATTGAACCAGGACTGTTTGAGTTATTGCAAAAGGTAGCAAGGGTCCGGTTTTTTTTGAGACACAGTGTATGTAAGTAAGAATCTTCATGACACATCCTAAGTGAAATCAAAAAATCTGAGCGAAAGCTCATGAGACACACAAGAGCTGTATGGCAGTTCCTGTTCGTACTTTTGCTTTATATCCATCCATTTCGTCACAATTCAATCTTCTGCAGCTGAAAATCACAAAAAATTACCAAAAACCCCTATTTTGGGGGTTCAAAGTCATTCAAGGTCATCGACGTTAATACCACTAAAAAAACACTAAAAAGCATGTGACTGCTTGTTATAATAAATGTACAAAACATCAGTTTATACACTTGTTAACGGCAACATGCAATGAGTGACACATCGAAAACAGCAAAAATCATAAAAAGGTGATATCACTCACCATCACGTCGCCTAACTGTCAATGTGCTGTTGTCTGGCTGAGGGCCTTAGGAAACGAAGATCAGTGCCGTCCTATGGGCCGTAAGGCTCTGGAAGAACTTTACGTTTTTTTAAACTTATTACATGCATTGTTTTGTCACTTTTTTCACATATTACAAGTGTTCACACTTTTTTCCCAGCTTACTAACATCACATTTGACAGAGTAAACAAGAAATTGTGGACAGACCAAACGATCTCCACATGAGAAGTCTTTCTTCTTGCCTGGCGCCCAGTCTTTAGGCCGACCCGCAGCATCTGTGTCCAGCATACACACATATCACATTACCAGCAAATGACTCACGATAATCACAACAAGACTAAAAGCCAAAATTGCTGTTAAAAGTTTCCCTTTGAATTCACCAGGTGACAGCAGCAGAGAGGCAAAGATCAAAGTTTCGGCTCAGTGAAATCACGTCATCTGTCTAAAGTCTGGTCAAAGACTAAACTTGATCTGAGCAAAAGGCTCAGCAAAAAAATCTAAGTCAAACAGTGAAGTCACCATTGTGAAATGTCTGAGCATTTAAACTCACAGACAAACTCGTGCTCATGCAATTAGTTTACTGTCACCGATCTAACTAGCAAAAACTTGTATTTCTAAAAAACTAAACAACAGACTGTACGAAAGCTGACAAATAATAATAATAATAATAATTTAATTTTGACAAGTAAAAAATGTCAGAAATCTAACCTCCAACATAAAGACACTGTTTCAAGTCGACCGTCAACCCAGCATTACACTGCAACGAACACAAATACATCATGCAGTACAATCTTTCTTCACATGAATTATGTGTAAAAATGACCTTTTGGAATAAACAGTTACAAAAAAAATGAAAATATGTGAAAACAGCAAATGAGAAAAGAAACCACACGCAGATGTATACTCTATAATATTCTATCTCAAATTTCATGAAACGTTCTTGCTGTTTTATTTCGCAAATGTCAAATGGGCTATTTATCAATTTTATAGTAAATGTTTTAAACCTATTGTTATAGTATCATGCATTACATTTAATTATAAGCGACATGAGCTGCCATCTGGGGTGACAAATTAATGCTTCTGTATATATGGACTCCATAGCACTATATAAATCTTCCATTAATATTATTATTACGGTACTATTATTACTAGTGGCTGATCAACAGTAATGAGCCCATTTACTACAACACTGTAACAACCAGAAAGCGCTTGTGAAAGTGCATATCTCTGCCAAGTGAAGTGATTTAAACATTACGACTACTACTACTACTACACCTACAAATACTACAACAACTACAACTACACCCTACAACAAGGAAAGAGGAAAAAGAAAGAAGAGCTGCTTCGCAGAGGGAGGGAAAAGTAATAGCCGGCGTTGCTGCTTGTTGGTGCAATGACGTCATTGCCATTATGAGTCATCATGTACACAGAAGGAATGAACGAACGACGCAAACATGGACAGGATGACCAATCTCTTAATCTCCTCCAATGTTCACTACGTTGACACTGGGCGGAGATAATAATTCTACCAGCTCTTTTGACATCAGACATTGTTTCCAAACACCTTTTTGCGAATCAAACCATCTGTATAAACAAGAAATACCATTAGATTGCTGGGACTAAAAGTTCTGGCAAATTCAAACTTTCATTTAATCAAAACTATAACTGCTTGGAACAATAGACCAAAGTAATTCAGCATAACACAAAATTGCTTATCGATGCTGCCCCCTAGTGAATCACAAGTAAACAAGTGCAAGTTTTGGCTGGCGGCTAAATCCCCATTCCCCATGGCTAAAATGTGGTTTTAAAATTGCTTGTTATACACGCACATTACATAATCACATAAAGTATGGCTGCACTGACTGGTTGATCAGTAAGGGTGATACAATCACTGACCTTGTCTACGAGATATTGCCACATCCCAACAGCCGGCTTTCTATACACATCAGAATGAGTTGACAGCAGAACCTAAACACATGTATTAACAGCACAGGATTGTTATCAGCTCATCATTCTCAGCAGTAACGCTATTACAATTGTGTACTACATATCTTCTATTTCTGTTAGCAGTGGCATCGTAGTGGAAGAAAGGTGAGTGGGTAACTGCCTTGAAATTCTGGGCTGTCAGAAATTTTTCAGAACATCTTCTACTTGTCTAAAAATAAAAAAATTCGTCCAAAAAAATGTAAAATTTAGGGCTAAAAATCCCACTTTGGGAAACTCTAGGGGCAAATTTTGAACAACCAGTCCAAATTTGTAGTGTCTGCCAGAAAACTGCAACTTCCTGCCCCGTGTACTTTATCAATGACGTTCAGTGGTTCATATACACCAACAACGATTATTTTGAGGCCAACAAATGATCAGCTGATTGACATGAGTCAACATGATGTTAAATACACCAAAGCAAGTTGTAAAAAACTGAGACAACGACAGTAATAGCATTAGCAGCGTACACAAGACTTTGCAATAAAGGGCTTTTCCCTCCTCTTCCCCCCTCCTTGTCCCTTCCCCTCAATCCAGCTGGAAAGTCAGGCAGAGATCTGTAAGCTCCTCCAGCGGGTCTGAGCAAAGTCTAGCTGCCAAACAAATTTTAAGATTTGAAAAATAAGACACTGTATGTAATAAATCACACATAAAATATTATACATCAGTAAAATACCATACAAGACAAAAATGAAATTAAGTGCCCAATATGATAACTGGCTATCAGTATAATTTTTGTTCTAAGATTATTTTTATCCTCAGTGAGAATTTAAACCCATAAACACTTCCTGAAAATATGCGTAGGCTTCAGCGCAGTCTACAATGTATTATGCGAGTGTAACAAGACATAATACATAGTAAACCTCGATGAAACATAGTTACTTCATGGTCAAGGTCAACAGTGGGCTCTGCCTGGACGTGTGAGGATTGGTTTGATGCTCCTATTCCTGTATTAATCTTGCTTGGCTGTGAAAGAGATACCAGGCCATGAGACACAAGAAATAAAACCGAGACAGTTGTTCAGAAATTCAAGCGAGCACCGCACGTCTATTGACTGCAAGATCTGAGTGGCAACTGACTGAACTAACTGAACGATATCCAGCTGCTGTATTGCGCCGGCCTAGCTGTTGTCTGTCATGTAGGGGCCTAGCTATTAACTCTTTCGGTGACATTAACCCATACAGATGCATGTATGATATCACACTAGAGTGGAGTGAGATTACGGGTGATCATAACACTCCAGACACAACAGTGAAAGCTGGGAGAAACAAGTAAGTCATAAAATAAAGAACAGTAAGAATGGCTATGGACCTGTACTGGCAGATTTAACACTGCAACAACGGCCTCTGTTTTCTTCTTCACATCTTCCACTCGGACATGACCCTTCGATACGCCCAGCTACCTTACACAAACATACACACAGGCAGAGATGCGCACAAACACAAAGTCATGGATTTGACTCCAAGTCGAGTCGCCAACAACAAGTGGTTACTGGTTACTACTTGGATGGACGACTGTCTGCAGACAGGTAAACCATCTTGATATATGACCAACTATCAAAATCAACTCAGCCTTCCATCCGCCAGAGTAGGTAAATTGCCTATCTGGCTGAGGTTGAAACAGAGCGCATTCACCTGCGTCGAGTAACAAATAACACTGTGATCCCTTAGGACAAGTAAAATTCCACAGCTCTGAGATGGGTTTCCCATAAAGAGCTAAGGTATACCATTTAACCACTATACACATGGAGACATCCGAAGAAAAACATGCATGCAGATATACAGGGAGAGACAGAGAGGCAACCAGTTCACACAAACAATCAAACACACCCAGCTTCTGTTCAACTGTACCACTTATCCAGCCTACTACAGCCAAACCAAATACCCAAACTATTGGCATAGCTGCAGCAAGCTTTTGTTACACATGCCAAACGCCCTTCCCTCCAACAAATCAGCAGCAACAACCAAGTATAATTTCCAGTTCAATCTGTTATAATTATGCTAGCTTAATTAAGTTTAACCTTTGGTTTCTGGTTCCATGTTCTACGCCAAAGAGGAAAGTGGGGAGAGGCAGTTAGCACCCACACAAATGACCATCAAAGATACGAAAATGCTGACTGACCTGATTAGAGAAGAAAACGATGCGGAATCCATCATCCACTAGACTCCGCAACCGACCAGGCACCTCAGGCATCAACAACCTGCACACATCGTGCATTGATTAATTCTGGTTTGGCTTAGTATGTAATGACAATGGTCGCATCAACGAAGTTAATCAATGCCAGATCCAGATAGAACTTAGACAGATGACCATCGGCAGGTGAGTAAACCATCTCTGTATGTAACCAGCCACCCAGGTCAACTCAGCCTGGCCATCTTCCACAGATAAGTGCAATAAGTATCAGCGAAAGTTAAAACAAAATAGACACATCGCACAATGCACTAACCCATTATCTCTGGTCATGCAGTGTAAACTGGTATCTGGCTGGAGGATAAGGAAATGGAGATGATTCATCATCACCCTATGGGCCCTATGGCTTGGGAAAGACTTCATTTTTTAAATGAATTTCTGCGCTGAATGTGGTGAATATGAACATCTGATACATTTGCCGTTTTATGATAGAGACAATCAATTATTACTAACTTTTGGAGAAAACTGTAGACAAATATATTCAAATAAATGCCAAAGACATGATGATATCCAGTTATCTACAAGCCTGCAAAATTTCGCTGTAACATTAACCAATCACTGCCAGAATTGGCTGATTAAAAATCACTGGTGGTACCTTTAAGAAATGGTCAATAGTTATAACTGACCACAAATAAACAGAGAATTAAGTGGCCTTCTTCAAAATTTAATAAATGTATTAAGCAGCAGCAGCAGTAGTAATGGTACAGGAGCAGCGGACTGTAAACAGATTAGCAGCAAATAAAACTGGATTTGTCTCAAAATCTAAAAAAAATTCATCTAGCAGCAGCAGTGAAGCGTAGTTTATAGTGAGTCTGAGATAAAATACAGTGAGTTATCATACCTCCAGTCACTGACATCACTCGCGAACACCTTGCCCGACTTTGTTGTGATAATTGTTCCATCCAAGTCAAACCCGGCAATCTACAGACATCACAGCAATTAATAACTGCAGCCTCAGCACCTAATGACAAGTTGAATGCATTATTCTGCTTCAAACACTGCCTCTTCACTACATTTCTACCAGCTATACAATGTTATATCTCGTTATATCTCTCTTCTAGTGCTGTGAGAATGCCGGCAGCCATCTGAACAAATACTTCTTTAAATTAACACCAGATATTAACGAAACGATGAAATTCCCTAAGCATCAAGAGACCTCCATCCCCCAAGCAACTACTGTGCAATTTTTTTACCTCCGCCAAGAAGGTTATGTTTTTGCCGGTTTTTGTTTGTCTGTCTGTTAGCAAGATAACTCAGAAAGTTATGGACGGATCTTTCTGAAATTTTGAGGGAATGTCGGGCATGGCACAAACTACAAGTGATTCAATTTTGGGGGTGATCAGGCAGGAATCCTGGATTCTGGATCACTTTAAAATTTTACCATTGCGTTAAAGGGGGCATAAGGGAACCGCTGCAAAGCTGAAAATGGTGACGCCACCTGGCGAATAGCTTTGCCTTGGCGGAGGTACCTGTGGGCTATGACTGCTTTCTAGTTTTTACCATGTCATCATAAACAAAATGGTGCAAATTCTCATAGTACCACACATAATGTACAAATCTTATGACAGAACTGCTAAACCATGCATGATCAGGCAGACGTGCAGTTAATGTGTAGTTAATGTGACCACTTCAAAATAAACCAAAATCTCACTGCCCATCCCAACAAGTCAGCCACTGCTCTCGGCCCTTGGGCTCAACCTGATATTAATGTGCCAGGAGTGTGAATGAGTGGTTTATTAATAGTACATCAGCACACAATATGCCACACAATGCCATGAATGATTAAAAGCAGTTAAATTATTCATTAAAAAGATAGAAACTTAGTAAAATCAAAGTTATTAAGCTAATATAAAAACATAATATACAATAATATAAGTCTGTATAAGCGAATAAGACCCTAGCCAGTAGCCAGGGCATGAAGTAAAAGGCCACGAGTATCAATATTTTTAACACTCCTCCAGTCATTCTGCGACATCAGTGCAAAGGGGTAAGAGACATCCCTCTGTACTCCAAACTACGTGCTCTTTCAAGCCAAAAATGTATTAAAACCATTTTTGCTCAAAGCTCCCGCAGGCCCTTTAATCAACTAGACAGGACACCCCATTCCCTCCCATTTGACGCATCTCCATTAGAAGCATCTCCAGAGGGGCGTTGTCACGGCAACATTAGAGACTTCTAGCACTAAACTGTGTTATTCATTCAAAGCTATACAAAACAAGTTGTCCATGCGTGCAAAAGTCGTATAGCTACCTTACGAGAAGCAAGCAGACCGGGAGGACTGTAAACAAGAAGCGTATCTTCCATCATCCAGACTGGCTTCAGTGGCAGATCTCTGCAGCTAGTGGGACTACTCTGTGATGTGCCAACATCATTAACACTAGCATCAGCATCAGCAACAGTGGCAGTCGCTGAAGACGAGGAGATGCGGCTACCATCCATTGTGTGCTGCAGCTGCTGCAGCCTCTTTTTTACCTGTTAATGACGACTCAAGTAGAAACTATCCAGAACAAGTTGCAAACTATATACAGATGCTCAGTGTTTAATTTAGTTGTATTTAGTATGGATCTTAGTTAGTGTTATTCTGTTGCACAAAATCCAAACATGATTTACTTTGTTGCTGTGCGCATTAACTGCAAGTAAACTAAAAGCCGTATTAGTATTGTAATCGATGAAAAGCATATAACAATTCACGAACCAATTCCAGGTGCTTCGTGTCTGTATCCTGTTCCTCATCATGTGACATTTCATCACTTAGTGTAACACTGTCTGTAGACATCGTAGACGCTGCAGAATGACGTTTGCTTATTGGCTCTGTGGAACGTTCAACAATTTCATCAACGGAACGTTTGCGACTCGTTGTAGCTGACTCGGTGTCGTGTGGAATGTTTACAACAATGTCGGAGAATTGGACAAAGTGTTTGTACTTGTCAGGCAACAGCCAGATGGCCTCTCCATCAGCCAAGGACACTGAGTCACCCTGGGACAGCTGACAATTGGCCGTGACAGAAGACTTCTTGCCAAGATGACGCATTTCAACCTGCCGCCATCTATAGTCCGCTGTCAGTTCCACTGCAACAAAGATTAAAAGGTTAAGAATTGTATATAGCTTTTTACAAAAAACCTAGCACAAAGCAACAGAGTGTCACCTGCCATATGGGATCACACAGCGTTGCCTGCCACCCTTCACAGGTCAATGATAAATGCATCTTGCTTTAACCCTAGCTAGGCAGGCCATTACTCGATTCATCTACTCCAGAGAGAAGACTGAGTTGATCTCAGCATTGGTTATATATCTACACTGTGTTCAGTAAAAAAACTGACCCCTAGACATCGTGCAATAAAAATGTCAAATCTGAACAAATTTGAAGAAAGTTTCATATACTTAATTCCCAATAAATTCCTGAAGCGAGTGCCAAATTTCATTGAAATTTATTATTTCTTACCAAAATTATTAAATGTTGAATATCGATAACAAAATAGCTTCGTTAAAAATATGGCGTTACATACTGCAGTCGCTCAAGCATAAGTGACACGACGCAATCAAAATAAAGTAAACAATAACAAAATGGTTTTTTCTGCAAACAATTGTGTTTTAATTAAACTGTTGGGACAAATGAAAAATTATGATGCTAAAAGTTTATCGCAGAATTTCTCAGCAAGCTGTGGACATTGTCAGCATTAAAGGTGTATGACCATGGTCAAATTCACTCGCGCAATTTCTGCAGATTTAAATTAGACATTTAACCTCGCATATACAATATGTCGATTTGAGCTTCATAAATATATGAAATCAATGTGTAATTTCAAACGAAATGCGGCATTACGTTACGTTATGCAAAATATTCTAATCTATCGGTGCCCGCAGTGACGTCATGACGCTAGCCCATATAGATCATGAATATTAATGACCTAGCCGACGACGTCATCATTCTAGGCTAGGCCATTAATATTCATGACGTCTATAGGCTAAACTCATGACGTCACTGTGGGCCATCATGGCGGTGCGTTTTCTAGGTCGTTTTCGTAGATCGTCGACTTCAAAGGTAAATTTTTCTGTGTTGACAAAACGCTGGGCGCCGACATTACTGTCAAAGTTATCAGAAAATTCTGCACTTTCAGGAAAGTGGATAAAATGCATATGTTAATTTTGGTGACCATGGACCTTTAAACAAGCGGTTGCCTAATACTGGACACTTCACGTTTTGAGACAACCTCACAAAAGCTGCTGTAACTATTGTTTGCATAGATAGATTTAACTGAAATTTGGCACTTTGATTGCTAATAGACGATGCATTGCATTGTTGATGTAAAATTTTGCCAGAATCAGACGTTGTTTGTTAAAGTTATGCATAATATTTGTACACAGGATTTTACTTATGTAACACCATACTGGTAACGGAGACATTTTTTGTTATCGATATTGAACAATTAATAATTTTGGTAAAAAAACAAATTTTTCAATGAAATTTGGCAATAGATTCAAGAATTTATTGGGGATTAAGTGTATGAAACTATATTCAAATTCGTTTAGATTTCACGTTATTATTGCACAATGTCTAGAAGGTCAGTTTTTTACCGAACACAGTGTAGATGGTTTACTTGTCCACAGACAGTCACCCATCCAAGTAGTAATTAACGCACAAAGTCTGCCATCCTACCATTACACCATCAAGTCAAGGCACTAAACAGCTGCACGTAGAGTTGTGACTCTTGTGAGTTAAACAATTTCCAAAATTTGCTGCAGATTTTTTGGGGGGAAAGGAGGGGCGAAATAGCAGTATATAGTAAAAAAGTTTCACTAGAACTTTTAAAGTAAACCTCAACAGAAATTTTCAGAAATTTCTCAGATCACAATGTATTACATATTATCTCAACAATACCCCAATGGTTGATTAGTCCTAAATGCATAAATTATTAACTGCAGTAAAAACACTGCACATGGAAAATATTTTATCTAAAAGTTCTTAAACTCTGTAATTTGAAACAATTTCCTTTTTTATGCACGAAAGCAGAATGCTTCGCGCGTCTTAGCCATCGTCTGGGCGTCTGTCCGTCCGTCTGTCTATCTGTCTGTCTGTCACACTCGTGATCTGTATCAAAACGGTGCAAGCTAGGATCATAAAATCTTCACTGTGGGCTGCCCCAAGGTCTCTAGTTTATCGCGACAAAATTTCGTGCCACTCGGTGCAGGGGTTCCTCTCGAACGAGGGCGTCACAGAGGGGTACCCCCCTTAAAAAGACGTCATTTTGCCATTATTGGCTCGAATAATGTGAAAACGGTTGCAGATAGGTACATACATGCTGCTTATCATAACGAGCACTGGTGACAGGCTTTTTGGACTTATCAACATCGATGACCTTGAACGACCCTGAACCCATCAAAAAGAGGCTTTTAGTGAATTTTTCGCAATTTTTGGATGCAGTGCACATTTCAACACTGAATTGCGATGAAATGACTGGAGATAGACCAAGACAACCTGCATACAAAATTTTCAGCACTCAACGTAGACTTTAGCAGTCCAAGTCCCGACCCCCTAGGTTCAAGGAGGCCGGCGCAGGCGGGCGTCAAAGACAGCTACCCCACTAAAAAGTTTAGCAATATTTGGATGCTGTGCACATTTCAATACTGAACTGTGACGAAATGGCTGGAGTTAGACCAAGACAACCTCAGTATGAAATTTTCAGCATTAAACGTAGATTTCAGCAGTCTAAGTCCCGATCCCCTAGGTTCATGGAGCCCGGCGCAGGCGGGCATCAAAGATGGCTACCCCTCCTAAAAAGTGGTTATTTTACCGCAATTATCTGGTGTAGCGTGAAAATGATTGCAAATAGGTAGACATGCTGTTTATTATTAATGTTTGCTATCTTCTGCTGCAGCACAAAATCCAAGAATGAACTGCGACGAAAAGGCTGGAGACAAACTAACAGTTTGCGAAGAGGAACTGCTATAGGCTTTCGCACGTCTCGTGAGCATTAGCTCAAATTTCTTGTTATGGATATGACTAATTACCCCAACAGGCCACAAACTGACCACAAAGGGGCCACAATGGACCGTAATGACAGAGAAGACAATGTAAAAATCGAACGGACAGCAATGAAAATGATGGATAAAACGAAAAGACAGAGATGTCAATGATGGCAAATTCGAAAGAGACAAAAAAGACAAGAAATTAACTGTAAAAACAGACAGAGATGTCTCTTCTTTTCAACTTTTATGGCGTCATCTTCATTTCTGTGGCCCACTGTGGTCAGTTTGTGGCCCACCGTTGTGGGCTCGTTGTGGTATTTACTTATACTTTTACAGTGATCTTGCAGTTTAATGGTGCATACTCATCAGCTGTCTTCTTCAGAATACGAGCCCACTTCAGTATGCTGAAGGCTCCAGTACTTACGTGAGCTATGGTTAGAGTAACTGGTTAGTGCAACAAACCCTCATGCTAACCTCATTCCAGCACCAATCCAAAGTAAGATACCCTGATTTAAGCAATATGATGAACTGCAGCAGACTCAAAATGAAACTTTACACTCAGTTTTAATGGTAAAAAGTGCAGCTATTTTGAAATTATCGGCTTCATAAACCTTCAGTACTTTATTAAAGAATTGCAACACAATGCTAATAAACCACAGGGCAGCCATTTTCTGTTTACATTTTTGATAACGGTTGTGCAATCAAACAAGATCGACCTAACCCCAACCTCAAACTGGACCCTAACCCTAACCCAAAACGTTCACGCAAAAAACGTGAAAGACAACTAAAAAGTATCATTGTGAGTCTGCTGAGGCATATCATATTGCTTAAATCAGAGTATTCTACTTTGGACCAGCGCCCTTATTCCTAACAGTTAAAATTACATTTTTGTAAGTCAATCGCACCGTTTTTACTTAACGCAAACAAATTTAATGTTTGCATCTGAGCACATAAAACAGCAATAGATCATGCAGCAAGCAGACCGTGGAGCCGTGAGACTTGCGTGTCAGCGATGCTGGTACGCTCTGATCGGCCAACCAACACAGCTTCACCATCAGGCAACTCAATGTCTTGATGAGTCTTATCTGCAGCCACCAGCCAACACCTAACAGGCTTGTCAAGATTCATGCTTCACACTGTCGTAGTATATGCGGCGTGACAGGTGTTACAGATGGGAAAATGGGCAACTTTTCCTTGTGAATAACACTTTCTGTCGACCACATGCATGATGTAAACAAATAAACACAAAAATAAATAGTTCCGTCTACAAACCGAAAAGTACCAATTAGGGGTATGACTAATCACCGCAACGGACCGCAACGGACCATATGTGAAGAAATTAAACCTAATTTAAGTCCGTTGTTGCCCTTTTCTGATCTGTTCTGGTCAATTGTCATCCGTTGTGGTTAACTCGTTTGCCCCAGCTGTCTGAGCTTTGGTACTCCGTTGTGATTTTTATTTTTTATTTTTTAACGAAAATAAAATGAATCAAATAGGCCAAAAGTTCAGCCAAAATGTACAAGATCAATCAATAACAACACGTTGAGTAGCCGAGATGTACTTTTTATTTTTTAATGAAAATAAAATGCATCAAATAGGCCAAAAGTTCAGCCAAAATGTACAATATCATTCAAAAACAAAACGTCTTGTAGCTGAGATTTACTTTCTATTTTTGATATAAATAAATTAAATCAAATAGTCCGAAAGTTCCACCAAAATGAGTAGTGCACATGCCGAAAATATGAAACAATCCTGAAAGTAAAATAGCCAAATACATGTTAATAATGATTACTTACTCACTTACGTAGGCCTATAG
>Ga0209367_1010291_pt1 | contig 12563 bp, 7 predicted proteins | sample WorMetLIZISLAND2_FD_187412 | JGI IMG/M metagenome (GOLD analysis project Ga0209367, IMG submission 187412) | Marine gutless worms symbiont microbial communities from Max Planck institute for Marine Microbiology, Germany - Olavius geniculatus... ... | reverse complement strand
AGAGGCTTCCCGCTGGTGTTCGACCATCGCACCAACGAGGCGCAGTTCATCCGCCTTCTTCGAAGAAGAAGCCGTTGACCGCTACCTTTATGCCTGGGTGAGGACTGGTGAAGGACTAGCGCCCCGCCGGTTTTCAAGCCAGAATTTCTATGTTCCCGGGGTTTTCTGGTTGTTCATAACTGGATCACACTTTAGGACTAGCACTACTGATGTGTATGACTTGAGTTTTGTAATAACGTAATTGTTTTAAATGTGCATTAACTGTGGTTTTAATGCTTAACTGGTGTTATCTGGAAAGCGGCCAAGACAGTTCAGACCTGTACAGGTTTCATGTGCTGGGCTTCTCAAATCTCAGTGAGTAATCTTGTAAAAAGAATTCTCGATCCATTTGGTGATCCACACACAGTAGGATAGGCAGCAAACTCATAAGTTGTTTACGGTATTTGGCCATACGACACCTCTCCAAAAAAGTCAGCATCCGTCAGTTTCATCTGATTGCTGATGTGGTAGCCTAAGCTTGTCATCTTCGCAGCACCGGTGCTATAGCACTATACAGTATGTTTTCTATCCCCCTCCCAAATCTGTAATCGAAATCAGGCACAAATTCCCCCAGTTTTGGGCTCAAGTTATCCTTCTACTTTCAAACTCGTTTTCCACCCCCCTTGGGTTTCTTCCCCTCTCTAGGGGGAAATTTTGTTAAGAACGCAAAGTGAAAAATACAGGGGAAGTGAAAAATAGGGGGAGTTTTGTTTAAGGTGTTGACTACCCAGTAAAATTACGGAAGAAAGTCTTGTTTAGGGTGTAGATTGTGAAGTGAAAAATGGGGAAGTTTTGGTCTACACCATTAACGTAACTCCTCCCATTATTGTTCACAGGGCACAAGCTGCGCCCACCAGGTATGGGGATAAAAGCCACTGCATATGTATTATTATATCATTCCGTTAACTGAAGATGCATCCTGCTTTTTCTGGTTCATTTCAGCTGCGTGCAGCCGTGTAGCGTACTATTTATGCACATTGTGAGTGTTGTTCATTATTTAAACTGCAGCACGACCGACCGCACTGTAGCGTCGATGACATCTTCGTTATAGCTGCTGCTGTGATTTGCTGTTGCTTGTGTGCTATATACCACACTGCTGGAGTGGGTAAGCGAGTACACAATTCGAGCTTATACCATTCCAGACAGTGTGAGGTATCGTACTGAAACCACGCTCGGATTGCACAGACTACACCATCGTTTGCTTTGTGACGCACGACTGCAGCCGAAAAGTTGCAAAAACTGAGCTAGCTGAATGTGGCTTAGGTATTGAACAGAATATCATTGCAGATTACCAGTGGTGCTGTAACGGCAGGTACGGTGTCGGATTTGCAATCAAGCAGTTGTGGGTTCCACTCCAAATTTGGTCACTAGCAAGTGGTTGCTTTTACTAGTTTCACTTAATAGGATGTGTAGCTGTCTACAGACACTGGACAGTGAAAAAACCATCTTGGCATACCAAAATACAACGCCCTAACTACTAAGCCATGGTCAACTCAGCCTTCTATCCCTCCAGGATAGACAAATCGAGAATGAGCCTGCTTAGCTGGGGTTAAGGTAGGCTGCTGACTGCTGGGTGGCAAGTACCACGTGTGATTCCATACGCCACCTGTCCTCCAATAGACAGCATTATCACATTGATGTCTGTCTGGAGGATAACAGGGAAGATTATTAGAACTGCCATTATGTTAATTACATATGCACGCATATAATGGAGTTCTTACAATTTTAGGTTTAGCTTGTGTTTTGTGTTTCTGTAAAGGTTAAACTTTCTGTTCCTTTATTATGTGTTTGTGTGCATTCTGCCTGGAAAGGCCGTCCCGGAAATGACCTATACTGCGTAGGGTGGGACGCTAAACCCTACTCCTTCCCTTGCCTTGCCTTGCCTTCGGGGTGGGCAGGCTCTTACACCTGCCCAGCGCTGAGGCCGTATCAGTTCAGCCCAATGCGCGTCCCCAAAAGTAACCACAGGTTACAAGTAACGGCTATAAAGCCGTAGTCAGCTGTAAAGCCGAAACCAGCACAAAAGCACTGGTAACGTGTAGTAAATGCTCTCACGTATTTGGTCAGCTCTTAGTACGCTCCTATCCTCCAGATTGTAGAAATCTTTCGGGTCATCGGAGCAGAGCCTCACCACCACGTCAAGGTGGCTGACCTCGGTGGGGAAACCCTACTCACTCACTCATATTATTGATCTAAAGCTTAAAGGTGGTGTTATAGCCCTTAATGGAGCTATTCCAGAGCATCAGCTGCCGTATAGGATCATAGTGTTAGCTCCCACTCAACACAGGTGAACGTGCTCCACCTTAACCCCAGCCAGACAGGCCAGTACTTCATTTACCTACCCTGGAGGGATGGAAGGCTGAGTTGACCTAGGCGGTCATGGTCTAACATGAGAGCTATGAACATCTTTTCGAATAATTAGTGCCATCCGGCTTAGACTGACATGTAACTGTGACATCTCGCAGCAAGTTGTTGTAATATCCATCATCTGTATAATGTTAGATTAATGACTGCACTTTTCAACGTCAAAACCAATATTCTCCGCTCAACAGACATTCAGATATATAAACACTTATCAGCACAAATATAACAACATATAGACAATTACCATAACACTGAAATTGCCGTTATTATATGGTATAAGGCCTACGTGATAAGACTGGGTGTCATTTTCAAAACATTTACGTGACTGCAGTCATTCATTACTGCCTTTACAGCCCACAACACGCAAGTATAAACTAGGCACACAAATTCTATGCAGAGAGAATTTGGCGCAGAATATGCCTAACATAAATGACAAAAACCTATTTTAACCGGTAAGTTCGGTAAAACTTTGTAACCATCGTATTAACACACATGAATAATTGAATATGCAAAGTGAATGCACAGTCAAGGCCTTTTGGATCCTTTCTTTCAGAAAACAGTGACCCCGGCCCAAAAAAATATCACGAGTTCCGCATACACATATAAGGGCGCTCACAGAGCGACGTAACTGAACTGAACTGAGCAAAAATAGTTTAGTTCTTGGCGAACTGACCAATGGGCAAGCAGCAATGCATTACAGTAAGCGCCGTCTAACGGCGTCGATGGCCTACGTGACTAGTACGCACCAACCGATGTTCATCATTAAGTTTGTCAAAAACTAAACCAGATCAATTCAGTTCAGTTACGTCGCTTTAACAATCAAAGTGAACTAACAGTCAGTGAACGAAGAATGTCTTTAAGGCATTCAGTGTTTCCTAAGAATCACCGAATCAGTCGGAGCAGGTGCAACGTCCTGAGGCCAAGGCGCCCATTGGGTCCCAGGCCGGCAGAACCTTCGGCGTCTGACTGAGCACCTCCAACACTGCAGCTGGGATGAACTTCTTGTCAACGACGACTTCAAACACGTACTCCGAGAACCAGTCGTCACTCATCGACAGATAACCTGCCAGCATACAGACACAAAGATATATCATTATTTACAGGGTTCCTACAGGTCAGGGAAAACTGGAAAAAGTTGAGGAATTTTTGAAATGAGGGAAAATCAGGAGGATAAGGTCGTGGAAAAATATTATTTTTTAAAGGTAAGGGAAAAGTCCGAGAAAATGATATTGGATCATGCAGACTGCAGATATCTGTCGTATTTTTTGTCTCGAAATATATTAAAAAACCGGCAAATTTGCAGCTTCCATTGAACATCCAAAAGTGTTCCAGCTTCATGGGGCAAAAAGCCCCCCTGAACCTCCAACCAGTGCCTCTGTCATTGATCCATTATTATTCAACTTTATTCACCATACAATGGTAGCACATATAAAGGATATAAGGATATAGACGGTAAGACAGAGTAACAACAGTAAGATGACACAAATACGGTTTCCTTCATTATGATTTTTCCTTCATTATGATATAGTGCACCACTTCTGACATCTGTGCGATTTGTCAACAGGTCCACGGCACACGGTAAAGGCGGAACAGAGGGTGGAGGTGGGACTGTCCCGTAAGGCCGTGTGCTGTGGTAAATCTAAAAATCTATATTAAATTTAACAATAGCCTTATGGTTAAACTTTTTGTCGTCGTTGCATCTACTAAAAACTTCTCCACAAAGGTATTTTCTGTTCATACGGAACATCGTTTTGCTAACACCTTTACAGACAAGGGCCCCTTCCCAACCACCAGTACGAACTTTCCGCTGCCGGAATGAAGTTCGTCTCGTGGAAAAGAGATGTGAATGAAACCGGCGGAAGCTAGGATGAAGTGAAGGCCGGTGTTTGTCAAAAATTCTGTCTAAAAACCAAGCTTTGGTTGCACCTTTGTCCCCACCGGCCTCACTCCATGAGTTCTCGATGCGCCATTTCATTGTCTTCCCGTCCTAAAAAACAGCATACAAACGTTTGCTATTTCGTCACAGCCCAATGCATTGTTTTATTCACTGTTGCGCTTTTTTATTCCCATCCTACAAACATCACATAAACGTTCACTGTCCATTCACAGCTCAAACTATTCCATTCCCGCATTGTTTTACCCACCGGTGAATTCCACCGGTTCATCGAGTTTGGCTGAAAATATGTACTAACAAATAATGCCAAATGTTTGACAATACCGTCTACGATAAAATAATTCGTCAGTGACAATTAATGCCGAACTGATGCCATATGGTAGCCGAGTGTTACTGCTGAATTACAGAACTTAATCTTAAATTACAAAAATAATGCCAAAAAAGTGTCAAACTGCAAAAATGAAAACTTTGTACAACCAAGTTCCTGTAAATTTCCAAAATCAAAATGCCAGCTGGCAACCCTTCCTATTCATCAGTCTTTGACGCCCGCCTGCGCCAGCCTCCTTGAACTTAGGGGATCAAGACTTGGACTGCTAAAATCTACATTTAATGCTGAAAATTTCATGTGCAGGTTGTCTTGGTCTATCTCCAACCATTTCGTCACAATTCAATGGTGAAAAAAACATTGCGATTCGATGCACAACTGCAACAAACTCGTACATGTTTGTACAAAATGTACACTTTTCTGATATACGGATTATGAAAATTTTTCTAGTCCGATACATTAATTCTCTGTACTAATTGAACAACCTCATACATAAAACTTTTTTGAAGATCCTCTTACGACTTTTAGAGAGCAACTTTGGCAACAGTAAAGACCAAATCTATCAGAATGCTTTGCCCCTTTGATGTTTCACCCCCCCACCTGAACATTTCACCCCGTAGACAATGGACATTATCTTCTTGTCCCATCCGTTCTCTCCCGTTCGTAATTTTCCCCATCGTTTCACTGCCCATCCATTTTCGTCGTCATGCAATTTTCCAAGGTGCAAAATGTTCAGCGGCAAAACGGCAAAGGGGTGAATTGTCTGGAATTCAGATCAAAGCCAGCCGTAACCTGTTCATGGACAGCAGTAAGGACCATTGCATGCGTCATGAGAGACTCTCCATAGATGAGACGATCCGCTTTGTTCAGACCATGAACACCCACTCCGAAGACTAGCTCATAGTTGTAACTGTACCGAGACAAACACAAGCAGAGTGACTGATAGACATGCACAGATACACAAAGGTTAAAGGTGGTGTTAATCGAAGCCCTTTTCAGAGCCATGGAGCGTCACCTGCCGTATGGGATCACACAGTGTTACATGTCACCAGACACAGGTGAATGCGCCCTGTCTTAACCCCAGCCAGAGAGGCCAGTACTTGATTTACCTACCCCAAAGGGATGAAAGGCTGAGTTGACCTAGGCGGCTGGTTATATACTGAGATAGTTTACCTGTCAACATGCAGTCACCCATCGCAGTACTAACCCGGCCCAGTGTAGAGCAACTTTGTTGATGGGACATAATGCCACCCACCCACAAGAATCATATAGAAGAATAGATAGACCACCGTGGACACCAACGACAAACACCAGCTCACAGTTGCAGTTGTAAATAGACAGACAATGGGGGGCGACTTCACTTTTTGACTTAGACTTTCGCTGAGCCTAAACTTCAGTCTAAGTACATACTTTAGTCAAAAAGTTAAGTGATTTCGAAAGCTTGGTCTAAGTAGGTCTATGTACCTACTTAAGTACCTACTTAGACCAAAGTTTAGCCAAACTAACCTGGCTAAAGTCAGTTTGATTTGCATGGAAGAGATAGCTTTAGCCCTTAGGGCTTAACTTTCGCTGAGTCTGAATCCACTTCAACTTTTGACCTTAGCTGAACGAAAACATGGCGATTATTATATACGTATGGATAGTTTAGTAAATTAAAGCAGTCAGGTATCAAAATAAATGACGTAATAATTTCACAATGACATAAGACATTACGTAACTTGTCATATGTGTGCACGGTGCAATTAAATAAGCAAGTCCAAGCATAACTACCAAGACACTAATCCTGAATACTAGTTCATAGTTGTAACTGTATACAGACAGCTGCCCCTACTGCGAGCGCCATAGGAAAATCCCAGCTGGTACTCTGTTCTTAAGTTACATTTTTCACAAAGCAACACATGCTGTGAATTGCTGACTACATAACTATTTTCAGCATCAAAATCTGTTAACATAGATGCCAGGATTGTTGAAGTTATTTGTAAGTTATTCGTCCGGTAGACACAGGGTAGACCGAAGACAGACACTAGCTGATAGCTGAGGCAAAAATAACAACAGCGGAGCCTACAGGTAGAGGTCTTCCAGACCAAACTTCTTCCAGCTGCAGTGCTTGTTGACATCACAACCAAACCACACCGGCTGAATACACACATGAAAACAATAAAACAATAAAAATTCTACTATTATTGGAATCTTTTAGACCCTCAGTACTCAATTCCCGAGGGTGGAAAACTAAGCAAAGTGCAAATCACTGCCACAGCAAAATAATCGGGCAAAAAATGCCCAAATATGAGACCGTGTTACCCTTTTGCAGAGCCGTAGACCACCTCTGAAACAAGAAAGTTAGGGTTAGGGTTAAGGTTCGTGTACTAGGCTAGTTTTGACGTTCCATTTTTTGTCGGTCCCGTTTTTGACAGGAAACTGTAATTTACAATTCTGGCTGTTTATTGCCTATCATATCATCATTATAACATCATGTTAAAGATTTTCTAGGGCCCAATTACATAATAAAAGACTACAGGTGCATTACAGAGTTCAGTGTTAATAACATACACAGGGTGATCCGATAAAAAACAATCACGGATCATCACTGACAATGTTAAAAGCATTGCAGAATAAAAACGTTTTCAGTTGGCGTTTAAAGGCTGCCTGGACTGGCGTTCTGCAAAGTGATTCAGACAAACGATTCCACGCAGCCGGACCTGCAAAAGCGAAACCATGTTCTGCAAACTGCCTGGCAAGATGACCACATGTCAACGCAAGCGACGTGTGAAATGTTAGTGTCAATTGTATCCTCTGGGACTTCCTGGAACGGACTGGGGCAGTCACCCACCTCCCGATCGAAAACGAGAGAGGGAGAGAGAAAGTTGTTTCGAATTGTAATTATCATTATAGCTGCTACAGACAGACAGACGGACGGAACACAGCAATAGCAAAGCAATATCAAGGATTCAAGGGCCCACAATGAGGCAACCCAGAGTGAACAGTCATGGATGAAAAATGTGAACACAAATTGGGAAGTTCATGTCCCTCATCTTGTTATTATGACAGGGTTATTGGTGAGCACTGAATCGCAAAACTTTTCAAAATCTATACACAAGTAAAATATTGATTTCTTCTGCACTCGTACAAGCTAAAAGCACATGTGATGTCATCGTAACTTATGACGTCGTAAGGGTTGAACAAAAATGATTTGGAAAGCTATTGCTGTTGTGACAATTCTCCAGTCTACAGGTCTGGATTTGCCAACACAAAGCCCCAGGAGTGAAGTGAATGAGTGAGTTGGGTTTAATGTCCCACTCAATACTGTACAAAGCCCAGGACAACGGACATGTGGTTTTGTGAGAGCCCTAACAAACACGCCCATAAACACAATAATCACAAATGAACTATTCACACTCACAAATTGGCTAAGGCTGCGTTCACAAAACACGAGTATTGAGTCTGGAACTGTATGGGTTCCCATATATGAGTTCTGGCAAACATAAGTTTGCGTGTATTTCAATGGCGACCGTTCACATACATACGAGTATGGGTAACCTGTAAATTTCACTCGTACGAGTAGTTTCTGTGCAGGTCATGTTTTTATCCAACCCGTGCGAAGTAAACTACCCATAAATAACAATAATATAATGTACAAAAGCTATGGCATATATTTGACTTCAGAACTGACGTCATTGTAAAATTATTCATCGTTAGAGATGCGCAGTTGGTAAAATTATTAGCAGTGTGATGAAATATCGTTGTTTATTCGCGAAGTATTTCCTCGATTCGATTTAATTCAATATGGCCGACATGCGTTTAGTTATGTGCTTGTACAAGTGACCATGAACATTCCACTCGTACGAGTGAAGTTTTTACCGGCCATAAACGAAAACCCAGACCCATAGTCGTACTTGCGTCTGTGTGAAAGCAGCCTAAATGACTGTAAAATACTCGGCTCAGCATGAGCATGAGAAGAGACCTCGTTGTTCTTGATGGACTCAAAGGCAAGCTGCTTGAGCACTTGAGAAGGCTGATTGATGTAAACAACGAGGGGAGCATTGGCCATGTTGTTCAGAAACTCCACGGTGTACAGATGGTCATACGGGTTATCAGGTCGTGGGTCATTCACCAAGACTACCTGAACATACAGGCAAACATACATACACTGTGGGCCATAAAAAAACGTGAAACTTTACTTTCGTCCACACTTTGACAATTATTCACAGACTTTCATATTTCTTTCACTGGCACACTTGGCGGACGTGATTATTAAACATCCCATCGCATCGTGAATGCATCTCTACACTACCTTGTGAAATATAAATGTATGTGAAAACTAACGATAATAACGAACATTTAGGTAAATAAAAAACACTTCACACCAACATCGCGGTGAACGATCCATGTGACAATAGACTGTGTGAGATCCACAGTTTAATGTCACATAGATCATTTATTGCACTGTTGGTATGAAATGTTTTTCTTTGAATTTTACCAAATTATTTGTTTGTTTTTATCATTATATATGCAGGTTTCATTTATATTTTACAAGGCAGTGTAAAAATGCATTTATGGTGTGACGGGATGTATAATAATCACATTAAATTTGCAAATTGTCCGCAGAGTGCGACAATGGAAGAATTGTGAAAATTGGTCAATAATTGGCAAAGATATGGACAAAAATAAAGTGGCACGTTTTTTATTGGATCACCCTGTAGGCAGACAGATACAGATATAGAGACAAAGGTAACCAAACATGTACACACTTGGATTAAACAAAAAAATGCACAGACAAGTAAATACCGGTAAGTAAATAATAAAGTAATCCTTTACTTCCCAATGGTCAAACGCCGCTGGCAGTGTAACGGAAATTACAACACAGCAAACAGCAACTTGATACAGCGAAAAAAACACAAAACAAAAAAATCGGAAACTAATGTTCCGGTGAAGCCCATGGGGAATTACTGGCCACTGCATCGTGATGGCAAGACGTTATTAATACAAGAAGCAAGTTACGATGATGGACACAAGTGTTGATTCTGAAAAAAAGCAAGTGATCTGCTAACACAAACAGAAACGCGCAACAGCCGGGGTGCATGTTTGAAACACAGTAAAACAAAGTCCAAGTCATTCACCAGAAGGCGCCAGGCGCCAGATGACCCACGGCTATAGTGTCTATAGTGTTTTATTTACTTGTACTCACCAGAGGTCGCCTCTATCGCTCTGCTAACAACGTATCAGCTGGATATAGCAAATTTTGCCTACCCCCTCTCATTTAACGCCCTCGTTTGGGGTGACCCCCTTCGAATTTATGGAAAAGCTTTACGGTTTCTGAAACTAAAGCCTTCCAGGCAGCCGACGGTGCAGATTTGGTGATCGTAGCTTGCACCGTTTTGGACTGATCCACCCGTGTGACGGATGGACAGACAGACAGACAGAATTGCGATGGCTAAGATGCGCTACAGCAGTAGCTGCTGTTGCACGTAAAAACAATTACTGGCCACTGCATCGTGATGGCAAGACGTTATTAATACAAGAAGCAAGTTATGATAACGGACACAGGTGTTGATTCTGAAATCATGTTGGAGACCAGTGGCCATGACATTCAGGGTTTTAAAAAACAGAAAAGGAGAGAAGAAACTGCAAATTTCCGACAAAAATTCTGCCAGGCAAACTTCCCAACAGAGCTGATCATGGGGGCTCAAAATTCCAATCTGCCACAGGCCCCTAAATTTCTCCAAAATCAAAGTTTGCAGTTACAAATTTTGCATCTTTGGACAAAAATTTTCCAACAACAATTATGCGATACAATAATTTTCCAACGGCTCAGAATTTAGAGTGGCTTGCTCAAGATACTGATTTCAAAAATCAAAAAAAGGAGAAAAAATTTGGCTAACCAAGGTTTAGCCGTGGGTGAAAATGGCTGTTGAAACAATATGTGTAGTAATGTGTATGTTTGTAAAATAAATAAATCTGTCGTCCACCTTATCGTCTATGTTGAAGTAGGGCTGTACATGCTGTCGGTAGAACTCCAGTGGTGTCAATGGTCCCAGCTTGTGATATTGCTTGTCTTTATCATAGAACTCCCACGTCACTGTCTCCGGTGGACTACCGATACAGATCGATATGATCCTATACAGCTACACAGACAGACACACGCAGAGACGGACTTATGCACAATTTTACCGGAAAGAAATAACTTAAGAACATTTCTTGCACACAAATAACAAAAAGGACTGTCCTTGACAACTGAAGAAAAAATGTAGCCTTGGTCTGTAGATAAAAGTAAAAGTCGGTGTATCACTCTTTAGAAGACTGAACCCCTCACAGAGTTACAGAGTGTCAACTGCCATATGGAATCACCTATCACGCGACACAGGTAGGGTTGTTAAACGAAGTTCGGAATTGCAAACTTCGAATTTCAAGTTCGAATTCGTATTCGTTTTTCAGCCCTTCGATATTCGAATCCAAGCATCACTAATTAGACGCAGACAGTTTTGCCTTGAAAGTACAGTGCTGTTACTTCAGCTGTGTACTGTGTGACGATTTCTTTGTTCTGTGCCGGCCCTCAATTCAAGCGACGCTGACTCCTGCCGAAGAGACGCCCCTCCCCTCCTTTCCCTGCATACCGTTGCGGCGTACAATTACTCTCCGTCTTGCACTGCGCCCCTGGCACGTGTTGTATACTGATGCAAGCAGGGCCGCCAGGAATTCCCGTTTTGGAGGTGAAAAATTCCCCCTCATTTTGTGAAAAAAATCCCCAAAATCCCCTTTTTCTACAACTCTCAATTATCACACCTATTTCAGTAGCAGAAGCAGTGCTATTAAATAAACAATGCCATTTTATACGCATATCCACAAAAAATGTCCATATTCTTTGACCTGGAAGACTTCATCTTTATTGAAATTATTATTTTTTACATAAATATTTTTCAGACATTAAACTCGTTTTAAAGCAGGGCCATTCGGAATTGTCATTTTAACAGGGGAAAAGTCGCCATTTTGTAAAAAAATTCCCGAAAATTCTGTCTTTGAAGAATCAAACACACGCATACTCAGCAACGCATAATTTTACATGCATGTATAGTTTTTTCAAACCATTTTCTCCGATTTTCCTGAAAGCGCTCGAATCTAATTTTGGATACGAGTACTCAAGTATTCGAGTATTCTGCACACCTCTGCGTCTTAGAATATCACCTATAGTGATGTATCAGTGTACGGTATTCGTCCACGTGGCTAATAATCGATACATTTTAATTTCATAATACGCTGGATGCATCTGAAAACGATAATAAGTCAAAGGAAATGATCCTTGGCTCCCTTGCTAAACAGCCCTAATATGCACAGCTCTCAGTGGACACATCTGACCACTAATCTTACTGTTTGATGCACACAGCTAACAAGACACAACACATGTCTGCAGAAACTAAGACCACAAGTCAATAAACCTGTTCAGTCATGTCATCGATGCTGCTGTTAATGTCATCATCTGATTTCCCATCATGCACCATGCCACACAGCGTCCGACAAAACTCACGCATCTGAACAACAGAAACTATGATGACAATGACTATCACTAACTAATGCCGCAGCTACCTGTGCCCATTTCCTTATCCAAAATGCTGTCTGACAACGCCGAGCCTTCTAAGGTTTAAAAACCTTGTCCAAGGAAATCAGACGGAATGCACATGCACATTCCTTTCTATTTCCTCGGACGAGGTTATTTTTGGCAGCCAAATGATGACAATCAGAACACTGAACAAGGAAATATCGTATGCATCGTCCAAAGTGTTGTCTGATTTCCTCGTCCATGGAGCTCGGACAACACTTCGGACGAGCAGTGGCTTCTATCCCTATACCTGATTGGCACAGCTTGTGCCCAGTGAAATATAGGGGGGGAAGTTTTGATAAGGTTGTAGATCAAAACTTTCCACCTATTTTTTTACCCCCCCCCTTATT